>OGGI01000048.1_pt1 | contig 129067 bp, 120 predicted proteins | sample 1571051 | NCBI WGS metagenome assembly OGGI01 (sample SAMEA2582075, study PRJEB24529) | metagenome | biome: Human gut stool | place: China | collected 2011 | reverse complement strand
AAGAATTGACTTCCTTCTTCACGGAAACTATACTTATCTTAGATCAGGAAATCGCGGACGGATTTCTATCCGACTTCGAGAAAAATCTTATCTTGGATCTTCTTCAGAAGTCTATGTTCAGAGTTTCTTATTCAAACAAAGATTTATGTCAGGAGGTGTACAACATGACAGAACCTGTTCTTAAATTACGCACTGATGAAATATTCGAGGTCATTCACGAAAACGATGCACTAAAGAGAACCATAAAACAACAGCAGGGCAAAATTGCTGATCAGGATGCGGAATTAGCAGAATACAAGCGCCTCTACGGTGAATTAAAGCCTGCATCTCATAATTAGTTAGACCTTAATCTTCAACCGCCCATTATATATTGGGGCGGTTGATTTTTTCCCTGACTTACTTAAAAACTTACTGTTCCTTAGCATCATCCAATTCTAATACAAGCTCTTTTTCCAAATAATTTGTCACTTTTTTTTTCGCTACATCATTCGGAAAAAGCCCCATTAGTCTATATTCCCTTTTCTCGTCATGTCTTTCTGCAACAAATCCTTTTAAATATTGCTCCCTAAAAAAAGCTTTAGATACCAATTCATTTATTTTTTCTATCATAATGTTTCCTTACCTCTGTCAATTTTTTTAAATACTGTCGATATTGGTTTAACATAATATACATCTGTGCTGCTACTGCTCTGGCAATATTTATATTGTAACTCTCTTCGCTCTTCAAAAAAGCCTCTGTCGACATAGAATCAATACATAGAAATGCCAAAACGTCATAACAAGATTTTTTTTTATTTAATCGCTTATTTGCAATACTGATTGGAACAACAATCGTCCCTTGATAATACAAATACCAATCTGGTGTTGAATTCCTATATCTGCTCCCTTGTTTTTCGCATTTTTTTGCATATTCTACTAAATTTTGCTGATAAAAATAAGAACGATCACTATTCGGGCTAAGTATATCATAAAAATCCGAATTATCTTTTATGTAAATGGGGGTTGAAAGATTATTGTCAAATTCACACCGCTTTATAGCTGTATTGGAGGATCTTACAAAGGTTCTAATTGTCGCAGTATCTAATTCTACCGGTCCTACAGAATCAATATATTTAATACATGCACTTACCTTCTGCCCAGTAAAGGCTCTATATATTTCGCAAATATCGTCGAGTGAACTCTTTAGCACACCCTCAACTTTTGTTGTCAAATATTCAACCGAAAGTTTTCCATCTTTTCTTGTTTGAATAATATCAAAATAACTATTTCGAAACTGCCTATTCATATGAAATAAACACTCAGACGTTGCACCTTTTACTGCGACCAATATTTTTCTGTACTTTATCATATACCGAAACATATTGATTAACATCCCTATCAATACACACAGCGTTATAATATAAATACCCCAAAATAGGCTGCTACCATCTAAGTGCATTATCTTTATTACAACGAAACCAATCAATGGTATAATCATTGTGCCAACAAATGATATTATAGCCATAAAATTAATCCAACCTATTGGAATTTTTTCAAATATCTTGTTTATTCTTTTTAACATTAATACCTGTCTCCTTTCTTCGCTCCAATGTCCATTATGTTCTTTTCTTTATGTACACGATTTCTCACATATTTTATACAGTCTTAATTCTTCTAAAGTAGTCCTGTGGTTCATGTGTATCATAAACAATGGAATCACTATCAATTCCTTGTGTAGCACAATCTCAAAAAATTGCAAATATTTTTATACATCGTCATTTCCCCATCATCTTTCTTGCATTTCACACGTACAATAAGTTATATCATATCTTACCTTTGTACTCTTCCATTTCCGCCAGATTTTACAAGGTGCTTAATATCATCCACAGTTGCACGATTATAATCCCCTTCCATCGTCTGCTTCAAACAACTCGCTGTTGTTGCAAATTCAACACTATCACGCTCGCTCATTCCTGACATAATGCCATAAATAATTCCCGCCGCAAAACTGTCTCCTCCACCAACTCGATCTACCATCTGGATTTCATATTCTGTTGAAAAGCAAGCTACATCGTTTTTTGTAGAATAAAGCATGGCACTCCATCCATTCATGCTTGCAGAATAGCTCTTACGAAGTGTCGTTGCAACATATTTACATTTATATTCGTTTCCAATTTTTCTTGCTAATTCTATGTAGCCATCCCTATTTATAATAGCTTTATTCGAATCAGATTCTCTAGCCTTAATACCTAATGACAGCTCTGCATCTTCTTCATTAGCTATACATACATCTACATATTGCAATAGTTCCGGCATCACTGACTGAGCCTGCTGTGGGCTCCATAATTTTGCCCTGAAATTCAAATCACAGGAAATCATAATCCCTTTTTTCTTGGCTTCTATGCATGCATCAAGCACAATATCTCTCATCTCATCAGAAATTGCAGGATTAATCCCTGTCCAATGAAACCAATCTACATCTGAAAATATTACGCTCCAATCAAAATCCTCTCTTTTTGCCGTGGCAAATGTTGAAAAAGCTCTATCATAGATAATTTTCGAAGGACGCTGCGAAGCCCCTTTTTCGAGATAATATAGTCCCATTCGACCATCTTTATATAGAATCTTATCTGTTTTTACTCCAAAATATCTCATAGAGTTTACTGCTGCTCTTCCAACATCATTATCTGGTACTACTGTCACAAATTCTGAATTTATTCCTAAATTGGCCAAAGAAACCGCAACATTTGCCTCACCACCACAAAAGGTAGCTTCTAAATTTTCTCTTTGAAACAGCTTTGTATATCCCGGTGATGCCAGTCTAAGTAAAAGTTCTCCAAATGTAAGCACTCTCATTTTCTACTTCCTCTATAAATTTATGTATCTAGGCGTTGTCAAAAAGGTAAGTTTAATATTTTTTTCAAATCTTCGGAGCATAATTGATAATCCTTCATTCATAGCATCCATAACAACACTCTTGGTTATAAATTCCATACTTTTCACCGCATAATTTTCTTTTGCATCATGCGAATAACCGTCAAATCCTGCAAGAATGATCTCCTTAACTTCCTGATTCATCAAAAACTGAATTGCCATCAATCCCGCATTATCTCTTACCATCTCAACATTATTAAGCAATTCACTATACTTTGTTTGTAAGTAAACCTGATTGCTTTGGATATTTGATGTAACGATACACTTACTATACAATTTAGGATTCAATTCTCGAAATCGTCTTAAATTGCTCAAAAAAATATATTTAGAATTGGGATAATCAAAGTTGACACTTATTCGAATTGTTTCGCTGTCATATTCGTCGATCTTAACTCGCTCTTCACTAGAACTTTTTCCCGGTGCAATCAATAAAACTCTTTTCCCTTTCAAAAACTGTTTGAGTTCATCCTGATGAATCACTTGTTCTTTTCCGCTTGCAAGATATTGAATATATAATTCTTCTATATATTCCTTATCATATCGAACCTTTTTTTCTTCATCCATTAGCTGGAATATGTTTTCCATATCTTCAACTGTTAATGTCTTTTTATCGTTCAAATATCCTGCATAATTCGGATGAGCATTGTTCTTCGCTGACAAATAGTTAGGTAAAGAATAACCCCAATAATTTTTGCGATAAAAATCATCTAGAATATCGTCAATTATATTCAACAATGGTTGTAATACATACCGCCCATCAAAATTATCATTTAAGAATTCTGTAAAAAGTTCTGTGTTCAGATTTCCAGCGCCCCTGCCCATACCATAAACTGAACTATCCACAATAATTTCTCTATTTGTCTGAACCTGTGTTAATGCCACCGCATTTGAATATGCCAATTGCATATTATTATGCGAGTGAAATCCAATAATAACATTGTCTGAAAGATTATGTTCGACAATATAGAAAAGTCTAATTAAATCTTTTCTCTTCATCATTCCAAAGCTGTCAACAATATAAAACGCAAATGGTTCAAACTCATTTACTTGCTTTATAAAATCTACAAACTCCTCATCTGAATAGGAAAGTGTAACCATTCCCTGAACAAACACTTTGTACCCTTTACTTTTTATCTGCTTACAATATTCCAATGCCGAATTTCTATCTCTTTTATGAAACGCAACTCTGATTCCATCTACTGAGTTTCCATCACACTCTGGTATATTTTCGATCGGATACTCTCCATAATTAATCATCGCAACTAAAAGTTTATTCTCTCGATTCGAGGGTATCACTTTTGCCACATCTTCAAAGCTTACAAATTGTGTCCTGTCTTTATCTTCCTCACATTTTTGAGTAATGAACCCACATTCAATAATATCAATATTCGCTTCCAAGAGATTATTAACAATTGATCGAATATTCTTTTCTCCAAATTGCCAATTATTACAATATCCGCCATCTCTTAATGTGCAGTCTAATATTTCTATTTTACTCATATATCTCTTTTTCTTTTATCCTATCCTGTACAATTTTTCTTACTTTTTCAAGATCCTTTGGAGTATCTACTGCAATTGATTCTGACTCTACCTCTATATATTGAACTTTATATCCGTTTTCAATAAATCGAAGTATCTCTATATCTTCTACCGCTTCGATTTTTGCTTTTCCATACTTCTTTCCATAATCACAAAAAAATCTAAGTGCCTCCGGTCGAAATCCATATACACACACCTGTTTGTAATATGCATAATCTAAACGGCCTTTGGGATACGGTGCTGTTGCTCTCGTCAAATATATTCCAATTCCATCTTTATTCGTAATTACTTTTGGAACCGTAAAATTCACAACATCTACTGGATTCTTTATTTTTGTCATTAGATTGGAAATTTGCAAATTAGGGTTCTTATAAAACGGCTCAATCGCAGCCTGTATCGTGGATGGTTCAAGCAACGGCTCATCCCCCTGTACATTCACAACAAGGTCAGCCGGTATCAGTTCTGCCACTTCTCCAATTCGATCAGTTCCTGTTTTATGCAGATCGGAGGTCATCAATACCTCCATATCTAATGATTTGCAAATGTCAAAAATTCTTTGATCGTCCGTAGCAACATATACCGATTCAAAATCCTTAACTTTTTTACACTTCTGATATACCCACCAAATCATCGGCTTTCCACAAATATCAACTAATGGTTTTCCTGGAAATCTTGACGACCTATATCTTGCCGGTATTACTGCTATAATTTTCATTTAAGCCACCTCCCTTGCCATTACACAAAAGGTACGACTTAAACAAATTACGAGAGAATAGTTATCCCCCCCCGAGAACATTTGTTCTGTATTCATTTATAGCATCTGCAATTACAAAATCTTCTGGATCATTTATATCCGTTGCTTCTTGTTTTGTCACTTCAATCATAAATGGTTTAACACCTATTCTGCTTCTTCTATTTTGAATTACCTCCTTCGTAAAAATATATAAACCTGTAGTTTCCACATATAAAGGCTCTAAATCCTGCGTTCTTGGTATTTTTTCTGTATTGTAATTATAAGGTTTTTGATTTTTCCAAATAAACTCCTGCATCTTTTTAACTGCTAAAGCAGAATCATAATTTCCAGTTTTGACTTGTCTGACTCCATAATCAATAGATTCTGGCTTTAAAAAAGGTGCTGTTGCATGAGCCAACACATAAATATCCGCCGGGATCGTCAACGAAAAAGTTCTAAACATGTCATTGACATCAGCCTGTGCTGTATCATATTTTTCATCTCTTTTCAAATAGCGCGTTCCTGGAATCATATAATTTTTTATCTCTTCTTTGCTACAATACACATATGTTTCATCTATCTCGTTACACTTATTTAATGATTTCAAAATACATTGAATAAGTGGCGTTCCATCATGGAATCTTTTTGTGTTTTTTCCTGGTGTCCTTTCATTATTCATTTTAATTGGAACTAAAGCTACTACTTTCATTTATACACCTCGCATTAAACATAATATCATTGTTACCTATAAAATCTTTTATCCGTTGTATGTGCATCATACGCAATGGAATCAACTAACTTTTCATTATCAACATCATAAATCACGAGATTAATTCCTCTTCTATTTAAGGCATATTCTGTCTTATTAATCATAATACTTGCCACATTGCCTTTTCTCCACGCTTCACTTCGTACACATATTTCAAGCTGATTACCACTACAATTATTTGTATAATTTAATGGCATTTCTTTTTTTTCTCCTGAAAAATCGCATAAAACAATTCCTTTTAAACTTATTCCTATATACATCTGCCACAAGTCTTTTTTAAATAATGCAAAACCTAGAGCATGTACCTGTTCTACAACTTCATCTGATAGTCTATCTCCCGGTGTATCTTTTATCGCCATTATAATCAAGTATCTATTTTCTATTTTTCGTACTAAATCTAAGTAAATTTCTATTCTATTTACTTTTCTTAATTGTGACAATTGATCGCATATCCGAAATGACAAAAAATTTGCATTTAATCTAATTTCATTTATACTTTCTCGCAAAGTATGCATTTTTTTAATTTCAGATTTCCAATACTCTTGATTGAATCGATTAATTGCTTCTTGGTGTGATATTCTTTCTACTTCTATAAAAAGTCTTCTAAATGGCGTATAATATTTGAATTCAAAATCATATACCATCCTATGGATCTTATTATTTTTTGAAAACACCCAAATAATTTCATTTCTCGCCAATTGATAATCAAGAGAACCTTTATATTCACCTCTTTTTTTAATACATATAGGGGACAAATATTTTCTGTATTCTTCATCAATAAAAAAGTCTTCTGAGTCAACATTTACAAATACAACTGATGCTTTCATATTAACTTTGTTTAATAAATTATATAATTTTTCTGATTTTACTATAGCTTTATAATCAAATACATATATTTCTTCACCTTGTTTCTCTTTAAACTCAAGTTTTCCAACATTCTCCATTTGCATTGATACATTCATCTGTTCCGCAATTAGCATAATCATGTTATATATTGGATCATTTGTAACTATCGCACTTTTTATAATTCTAGTGAATTGAACTAAAACAAATAAACTATCAAAATATGGCCATGTTTTTACGAAGTCTTCTCCTAAACAAACATTTTTCTCTGCGAATTTATTAGATACCGATGCTAACGAGGTTGAAGCATATCCAATAATTTTTTTAGCAATTATCTTTTTACTAATACAATATCTTTGAAAAATCTGCCACGGTGCATAGGTAAGAAGTTCTACATTTTCTCCATATAACGCTTTAACATTTTGATCACTAATTGGATCATTCGGATGGGGTTTGATATATATTTTATTATCTAAATCCGCGAAATAATCTAAAGCTATTTTATTCATTATAGAAAAGATTTCTTCTTTGCTATATTTATAATTCCCAATTATTTCCAATTCATTTTCTGATAAATTTCCGTTTCCAAATAAATAACCATAACTGTTAAGCATAAGAATATTACTATTGCTTACAATTTCATTGCTACTATAACTACTTACTATTTTTTCAAGTTCAGAATCCGTCAACAGATTTATACCCTCTTCTGGATCCCATATTGTGTATCTTTTACCATTTAACTTTTCTATCAGGATTGAATCACAATTATATAAAATATGTGGAACAGCACAACTTGCCAAAGGCGATAATGCTACATATTTATTCATTATTCTCAAAAAAGAACTACTTGCTTTTAACACTGCATTATTTGCTACTGTTAAGTAAAAACTCTTGCTATTTGATTGTGCCCAAATATACTTCCTTTGAATCAAATTAAAATAAAGATTAATCCTTCCATCCCAATTATCTGTAAATGTAATAATGCTATCAAAATCATCTAATTTGTAATTAATAAAAAACTTATCATAATAAGCTTTAACATAATCTTCATATTCCTTTTCAGAATAATCCAAATTGCATTTACAGAATAAATCACCCAATATTAAATCCTGAAAAATACCCTTCTCCTTTAATTCAAAAAAAGTGGACAATAATCCTCTACTCTTAAACATATTTTGATCAATCAATACTACTACTTCTTCATGATTATAAAATAATGTTTTGTGTGCTATAAAATCATACTGAAAAGTTGGAGTATCTAAACAATATAAAACCAATTTTATTTCTCCTTTCCCCTCTTCAAAGAAATTTTTCTTGGAATTGCCGTCAATGTCATCGCTAATTTATAGCTCTTGGATTTCCGGGTTTCACTTAATCGCCAGCCCAAATCATCTCTCTGCTTACGAACTTCTTTCAGTTCTGTACTCAACCTCTCTATTTCCTTCCTATATACGTCAATATCATCCTCGACAAAATGCTGATATAAAAAGTCTTTTTCTTCCAAAATCTCCGACACTTCTTTTCCAGAAAGAGAAATGTTATTCACGTTTCCTAAAGCATAGACTTTTTCTATTTGTTTATAATGTTCCTGATTAGTACACAACCCACTATGATTTTTCCAGAACTCATCCAGTGAAACCTCCTGATCAACAATCGCATATATTTTTTTCAGAAAATCCTTTGTGTCTCCGCCATTAAACCGGAATGCCTCTGATCTAGTTAATTCAGAGGCTCCTCCTGCACTACTTGACAGAATCGGCACACCAAATGCCACCATTTCAATGGCCACCTGTGGCAAATTATCCTCCCAAAGTACCGGTATCACTCCAAGGTTTACTCCAGTGAGGATATTATGTAAATCAGCGTGGCTATAGCCATGAATAATCTCTACTTTATGGAACTTTTTTAATTTTTTTTGAATATATGCATCTTTATCACGGGTTGTCGTTGTCAATACCAATTCGATTTTTTCCGCATATGACGGATTCATCTCCTCTAACGCATCCAATAAAAACGGATATCCTTTTTCTTCATATTCAAGATTGGATCCCAAATAACCAATTTTGAAATAATCTCCAATTTCACAATTTGAATGTCCAATCTGGAATTCAGCAACTCTCGTGCCTATGTAACTAAGTATTAGTTTGTCTTTAGCGATATGATTTTCAACTGCAAGATCCAACACACGCTGCGAAACGGCTAAAATACTGTCCATATTTTTATTTAATGCTTCCACGGCTCTGTTCTTAAATTCTATGAATTGTTTTGCATCTTTTTTGATACTCAGTCGATCAAAGCCAAACTTATCACTCCATTCATATTCATCAGATTTTTCGAATCCCCCTTCCTGATTAACCCGTCCACGCTCTAACATTTCGTTTGCATAATTCCTCATATGTGACCGATCAATACATTTATCACAATCTTCCGCCATACATTCCGGAACACAATTGACATGTTGATAGCGATTATAATAAAATCCTGTCATGCAGATTGGCACATAATTGTGCAGTGAAAAGATAAACTTTGTATTCGGATACTCTTCTTTCAAGTCAAACACATCCAATGATAATCCTTCCATATTATTGAAATGAATCACCTGAAATTCACCATATTTCTTCAAAAATTCGCCAATAGTAATTTTTAATATTTCATTCTCAAATGCTACTGATGGATTTCCAAACAACATATCCTGTGGGGCCGGAACCGGAGAATTCACTATCTCATAAGTTTTACAACGTTCTCCAAATATATTGTCTATTCTGCGCACATAACATTCTTTTTTTGAAATGTCATATGCCCAACCACAGCTCAGGAAATAAACATCCACATCTGGACGGTTATCGATGATCGACTGAATCAAATTTTTACAATATATCGTAACTCCTCCGCCAACCTTGTTGGGATTATCAAATGGAACCCAGTTATAAATTAAAACTTTTTTTCTATTTTCATATAAATTATTCAACGGTGATTTATACTGCAAATAGTTCTTCCTGTCACGAGCATTGAAATCATCTTTGATTACTGCGGGATTGATCTTGTCGAGCATTTCCTTGGCTTTTTTATAAAATAACTGTTCTTTCCCAGCATAATCAGACTCTACAATAGCACCACATAAATACATCAACGCTCTCGCATAAGCAAATTTGAGTGTCTCCTCGTCCCGACAATTGCACTTCTCTAATACATTTAAATTGTCGATCATTCGATCAAATGGAATATTAAAATCATATCCTTTGGATGAAGATCCTTCTACTTCTGTTCGGTAATTATAAAATGGTCTTGCGGTCCAGATAATACTTTTCGCACAACACATCGTTTCGAAAAAGAACGGATTATCAACCCAGCCTCCACCTTTTACCTCTTTAAATTTAATACCATTGTTTTCGATCAAACTTCTCTTATAGATTCCAGACCAGATTGATGGATGCCCCCACAAGATTTGTGGATACTCTTTAATGGTAAAAGGTGTCGCAACCTCTGGCATATTCGAACGCTCTTCATTGAGTACTTTTTTAATCGAACCATCCTCATTCTCATAACAATTCCAGAAATTACTTTTTACTATGTCAACGGCTCCATTATTGGTATACATATACAGTTTTTCAAACATATTGGTCTCAATATAATCATCCGCTTCCACACAACCAATATATTCTCCAGTTGCTGCAGCTAATCCAGCATTCATGGAATGTCCATTTCCACCATTGGGTTTATGTATTACCTTAAATCTACTATCTTCCTCTTTAAATCTATCCATGATTTGTGGTGAAGCATCCGTTGAACCATCGTCTACGCAAATCACTTCAATATCCTTTAAGGTTTGCTTTTTAATACTTTCTAAGCATTGTTCCAAATATTTTTCTGCATTATAAATAGGTACAATTATTGAAATCTTAACCATTTTTATTCCTCTTTTCCTTTTTTACATTTTCGCAACTATATCCTCAATCTTCCGGTTAAAGAAAATCGTTCCCACTATATAACATCCGGCTGCATACACACTTGCAATCGCCCAAAGCTTCCAATTCGGATACATCCGCTCCATCACACATTCTCTCGCGATTGAAATTACCGTATACAACGGATTCAGAATCGTCATACACTTCTGCATTGTTGGTGATAACCGATCAACCCGATAGAAGATTGCCGATCCGTACATCAGAAACAACGTAAAGATCTTATAGAAATACGTGATATCTGCGAACGTTACGTTAATAACCGCAAGTATCTTTCCAATTCCCAGCATCATAACCAACATAAGAAGGATATCCGGTATAAATAACAACCAGGTAACACTCGGTCGAATCCGGTATAATGCAATCACAAATGCATAGATCATTAAGGAAAACAAGAAGTTACGAAAAGCCAGCAAGATTTTCTGATCCACATACACATTTTTTCGTAACTGTGTTTTAATCAGGAAATTCTTATTTCCCATTAACGCATTCAGACACATCGTTGTTCCCGATGTAAATAATCCATAAATGGTTGTTCCTGTTAAGACATATAATGGAAACCTGCTGGAACTTCCATCACCGAACATCTTTCCAAACACCAACACCATCACCACCATATTAATGAGCGGATTAATCACTTCCCACAACTCGCCCATAAAGGTGGATGACAGGCTTCTTTTTTTATCACGTATCACAAGCTGATGAATGACGAACATGTTCTGCCGTAGTTCGTCCACTCTTCGCTCAATTATCTGCTGCGTCTTTCCCACTACAATCTCTCCACTACTTCATTCTCATATTTTTTGAATATCAGGATTCCAAAGGCAAGCATTCCGAATGCCCACGCAACCATCTGTATGAGGTACATAGTCTCCGGCCACTGACCATACACCACACATTGGCGCATCACATAGATGTACGCATACACCGGATTGTGCTTTATCACCCATTTGACTCCATCCGACACCCATTCTACCGAGTAGAACATCGCCACGAAGAATCTCAGGATGAAGATAAAATTGGAATAGATATTCCTTGCATCCCTCTGGAACACAAACCAGATGGATACCACATATGACATTCCTGCTGTAAAAAGCAGAAGCAACAACAATACCACCGGAATCATAAGATAATACCAGGTCACCCTTGCACGATACCATGCCAACACTGCTGCAAACGGAATACATCCGAGCAGGAAATTGACGAAGGCTGTCAGTACGCGTGACAACACAAACAGTTCGCGCGGAAGCTTCGATTTGATCAGAAGGTTCCGGTTATCCTTCAGCGTTGTGAGCGAGGTCTGTGTCGCTGTGGCAAAGAATTCGAAGATGAGAAATCCGACAAAGTAATATGCCGGGTATTTCTCGATTCCTTTGTTGAAGATTGTTGAGAACAATACAACAACTAACGCCATACGCATCAGCGGATACACGCAACTCCACAGGATTCCAAGGAAGCTCCTTGCGTATTTTCGCTTTAATTCTCTCTTGGTCAGCTCCCAGAGAACAAACCAATATTGTTTTATGTCCATTTTGTTTCTCATTGTGCCTTATCCATCCGATCGTAAGCTGCCATCACACCGAGGAAAATCGTATAGAATGCATATGTCAGAATATACGGACCGGTCATTAGTCCTTGTCCGATGAATCCGGTTAATGCCGCCAGAACTGCTGCCTTCTCTGATTTTCTGCTTTTTCCTCGTGCATACATGATATACGGCAGAATATACATCATCAGTTTTAATACGGTTCCCACAATACCGGTTGTCACAAGGTATTCCAGCAGATCATTGTGTGCCGTACAGTAAAACCAGTTCCACTCAACGTAGAAGTCGGCTTTCGCAATCTGCGCCTGTGTGACAGTATCTAAAAGTCCCGGTCCAACACCCATGATTTTCTGCCATATGTTTCCATCCAGAAATCCGTTGAATGCGAAGTACCAGATGGATCCCCGATAATTGAATAATTCCAGACTGTAATTGTAAATCAGATAGTATACTAGTCCAATTACTCCGATGAGAATCAATTCAATCCATATCTTGCTAAAGTATCGCTCAACAATTCGATTTATCTTCTTCCGTGCCTTTACGGACAAAGCACTCGTCACCAGCAGGAATACAATAATAATGATTCCAACAGCTCCCGGAATGAGATACAGATGATGCTGCAGAAGCAGTAATGTAACCGTATCCGTATCAATTGGACGCGGCGTATAAGGCTTTCTCCACAAGACTTCTGCAGCTACTCCTGCTACCGTAAATAGGATTCCGTTGATGGCAAGATTCATCAGCCGGCTCGTCTTCTGCAAGGAATACCATATAACAAAAAGCATCGCCACTCCGATTCCAAGATACGTTGTGTTGGTGAGTGTTATAAACAAACTAAAATACGCAATCAGCAGTAACAGATAGATACACAATTTCTTGAGTTTCCTCTGTATGAATCCCGGCGCCAGAATAAAAAACGGAATAATCACCGACAGATACGCTGCCCAGAAATTGATATTACCGATTGTCGAGATAAAGATGTTGTATTGCAACGGTATCTCATCGTGCATTACAAGGAAGTCGTATCCCAACCGGTCGATTACACCGATTACAAGGACTGCCAGTGTTCCGCAGTACAGATATGCCCATATATCGCCCTTGCCGGAATAACATCTGGAGATGGCAAAATATAAAAACACGCTGCAAACAATCATTATGGTGCCAACGTCCCATGCCGCCTCTCCTGTCAACGACTGTTCTACATCCGAACTATATACGGTCGATACGACTGCTACGATTCCGAACAGAATCATAGTGATATCCAACACGCTCGTTTTATGAACTTCCTTTTTTATGTTTTCTTTCAGCTGCTTATGCCTGATCGTGAGACAGAAGCTGACCAACAGACTGCAGACCAGTATGCCTGCAAGTATCAGTGTAAACAGTCCATATACGTCTCTTTTATCATGTAATATGTTGTAATAATTGTCCGAATAATACAGTGGCAGCAATGTGAACATCAGCACCACAAACATCTTGACGGACTCTTCTCTAATCTTTTTCAAGAATATTTCCCCTATTGTCAAAACTAATAGGAGCCAGAGTACTCTGACTCCTACAGTAAACTCACATTTTTGTTAATACTATTTTGTTGTTGTTTTCTTTACGGTTGTCCACTTAGAGTAAACTTTCTTACCATTCTCATCCAGTGTGTATGCACGGACACGAATATAGTAAGTTGTCTTCTTCTTAAGCTTCTTAACCTTGTAAGATGTCTTCTTTGTTGTTGCAGACTTTGTAGTCTTCTTTGTGAATTTCTTGGATGTAGAGTACTGGATCTGATATCCCTCTGCACCTTCTACTTTCTTGATTGTAACTGTAGCGGTAGTTGCTGTTGCTTTAACAGTTGCCTTTGCAGGCTTCTTTACAGTAACCTCCTGCTCAGGTGTTGCATCTGTAGCAGTCTGTGCTGCAGTTGCAGCATATACAGGTGTTGCTACGGCAGGTGCTACCGTCGTTGTAAGTACGGTTGCTGCTAATACAAGTGCAGCTAACTTTTTCATTTTCATGACAATAGTCTCCTTTCCCAATGTGAGTTTTATATAAAAAATCTGAGCTCAGATTTTTTACCAGATTATGATTCGTTGTACTGCATGCGATAGGCCCGACATACTTTATGCGGTTCGCCAATCATTCGCATGTTTCCCTGCTCAATCCATACCACTTTTGTACAGTTGTCAATAATGGTCTGCATACCGTGCGATACCATAAGCACGGTCGAACCTCCATGGATTAATTCTTTGATTCTTGCCAGACTCTTCTTGCGGAAGAACTCGTCTCCTACCGAAAGTACTTCATCCAGGATCAATATCTCTGCTGCGCCTGCAACAGTCGCGATCGAGAACCCGAGTCGTGACACCATTCCGGAAGAAAAGTTTTTCACTTTTTCTTCCATGAAGCCTTCCAATTCTGCAAAATCTACAATTTCCTGATAATGTTCATCGATAAAACTTCTGGAGTATCCAATGATTGCTCCATTGAGATATACATTTTCTTTTGCGGACAATTCCATATCAAATCCGGTTCCGAGTGTAAGCAGCTGCACCTTGCTTTGGTCCACACTTACCTGTCCGCTTGTCGGGTTGAGCGCACCGGATACAATCTTAAGAAGTGTCGATTTACCGGATCCGTTTGTTCCAATAATTCCAACAATTTCACCTTTATACACATTGAAGTTGATATGGTTTAATGCATATAGTTCTTTGTACGACATCTGCTTGCGCAGCGTCTGGATCATATATTCCTTGATTCCGGATACATTGTTCGTTGCAATACGAAAACGCATCGTCAAATCCTGCACCTGGATTACCGGTGCATCCTCATGCTTCGCCTTCTCCTGTTCTAGGTAAGGCAGGATGGTACTGGCATTCTCTTCTGCCTCCCGCAACTTCTGCTGCTGAAATTGTTTATTTTCTTCTGTATAGTCTACGGTCATGCGCTGCTCATCAAATTTCTCATATACCATTTGTAGAATGCAGGCACTTACCGCCAATACTCCAACTGCTTCAAACATTTATTTAATCCTTTGTTTTCTTGCTTTCATACTTTGTCTTAAATAGGTGAGGTACTTTGCTCTTCTTGCGGCTCTCAGATTGGCTGCAACGTGCTTTCCGGCATTCACGATAGTTCCCTCGATCCAGCCACTCTCATGCAGTTCCTGATGAGACAGTCCCAGCATAATCAAAAGCTTCTTACAAATCCGTAGATTACGAATTTCCTTTTGGCTTAATTCATTTGCAATCCCTCTCATGTGATCATCTGCCAGATCGTCAGAGAAAAGCTGCCTGCCATACCAATCAGCTTCCCACGCATTCGGTGTTGCCATCACAGTGCTGTAAAGCTGCTGCACCATACGAATTCCCTTACCATCAGACAGAATTTGTTTTTCAAGTATCGCATTTGCGTTGACTTGTACAATATCTGCCTGTCTTGCGATACTCACCAAAATCTCCATATAACGTTCCAGAATACGATGATTTCTTCTCAGATTATCTTTGTTCGGATTATCAATCTCCGAAAATACCGGTTCATATTGTCCGTTGCCATATCCTTTTACCATCGGGCACGGTTCGCTGTACATCACCTCATACAGGCAATTGCTGAACTCTGCCTTACGCCGGATGCTTCCCTGCGGCTCAAAAAAATATGCTTTATAATGACAACTGTTTCGTTCCCTTGGTAAAGCATACAGTCCAAAATAATATCCGGTGATCTGGATCTCAGGTTGCGACTCTTTTAGTATATTTCTCAGACTCTGCTGAATGGTTCCCACCCAGCCGCTATCAACCACACCATACCTGACCGGATCCAACAGTCCTTCTCGCCTTAAATAACCAATGGTACTGTTATAAGCAGCTTTGGACCTTACATAAATCGTGTCCAACAAATCCGTCTTATGTTCTCTGCAACACTTCCGGACATATTGCTTGAGTTCTGTAATTTGTCTCGGGTTCAGATTCTTTCTCAATATTCCATTACAGTGAAGTTCTTCACTGATACGACTGATTTCTTCTTTCTTAAGGCCTGCCCTCTTCAATATCTGATAAAGACTGACATCGATCCCTGACAGGAAAATGCGATCCAGACATTGTTCGCCCAACAGATGGTATTCCGGTATCCGAAGCGAATACCTTGATACACGCAGATAACGAATTTCAACCGGAACGTTTAACTTCTCCGTGAGTTTCCTGGCTACCAGATACATAGGATATGCATCTCTGGCGAGGAAATATAGCCTTTTGTGTCCATCCCTGACAGCCTCCTCCAATACCCATGCAACGTATCGTACCAATGCCGGAGCCCAGCAGACAACATACATCTGATCTTCCGGTTCATCCAATTCTCTTATGCACTGTTGCGCCGTCCGATACAGGAGTTCATCCTGCTTTAATATCTCAAGATAGTTTTCTATTCTCGGCACTGTATTCTGTTGTTTTCCATGTTTTGTCATACATCTCACCCATTCCCGTTACAATTCGGCAATCCGTTCCTTGGCTTTTGCCGTCAAGGCTGATGGAACGATCCGGCTTGCAATAGGACGGAAGATATACAACCATCCTTTTGGCCATAAAATGCCTAAGCCTCGGAAACCCTCATATCGAACCTGCCCCTCTCTAAAACGATTAATCCATGAGCGGGTATGGTACTTCTTCCGATCAACACGATAGTATAGTAATGTCTTCTGAATGTTGTATCCTTTATAGCCTAATCCGAACAGTCGCATGAATAATTCATAATCTTCACATCGAAGCGTCTTCTTGCTTTCTGCATAGCCTGCTACTTTCTTAAACAGACTTGCGCGGTACATAACGGTCGGATGTATATAAGGCGAATATTTCAGATAGTCTTCTGTTCCCGGATTCTCCGGTCGTATTCCATCTCCCCAGATTCCATTCTCATCCATCAATTTGCAGTTGGATCCACACCACATGTATTCCGGATGTTGTTCAAGAAACATAATCTCTTCTGCAAAACGATTCGGATAGGATACATCATCTGCATCCATACGTGCCAAATATTTGCCCCTTGCAATATCGATGCACCGATTTAATGCATATCCCAATCCATGGTTCTCCTGCGAAGTAATCACATGGATTCTTGTATCTCTATCACGTAAACCAGTGATATATTCGTTTACTTCTCTTAGCGAAGAACCATCGTTGTAAATCAGGAATTCGAAATTATCGTACGATTGATTCAAGACCGAACTGACTGCTTTATCAAACACGGTTAAGTCCCGTTGATTATAGACCCCCATAATTACAGAGATCATTGGAGCCGCAGTCTCATATTCGACTGGAACAAATTTGTTTTCCGGCAGTCTCGCATAGATCTGCCGCATTCGTTTCTCAGATTGCTGCAGTGAAAATCGTTGAACCGACTGCAACGCATTCTTTGCAAATAACTCTCTCTCTTTGGGATTGTCATACATAAATTGGATTGCCTGCGCAAATTCTCGGACAGAATCCGCCTGACATACCAATCCATTCTCATGGTCTGTAATATATTCTCTCGTTCCACGATTATCAGCGACAATTAACGGAATACCACTAGCCATCGCTTCCAGTGCTGCCATCCCCATTCCTTCACGAATGGATGGAAAAACCGACAGATCTGCCGTCTTCATAATTTCTGACATATCATTTCTATATCCACGCAAAACAACCCGATCCGACAGTCCATTCCTCTGAATTTCTTCATCCAACGCATCGTGACGATCACCTTCTCCGCAAATACTGTAATAAATATTTTTATTTTGAAGCTGCGCCAGCGCTTTAATTACGACGATGTGATTTTTGTTTTCATTGAGCTCTCCAGCAGACACGATATGGAACGCATCACGAGGTATTCCCCATTGTTCTCGGATCACAGCGCTTTTTTCACGATTCTCATTATGCGCTTCTATTGGTTCAAACAGGCCAAGATCTACTCCGACACCGGGAATCAGCTCTGCACTTCCATGCTTCTTATAACGAAACCTCTTTGCCCGGTTATAATCTTCATGATTAATGGTAATAATAATGTCAGACAACTTTGCCAGCATCTTCTCTACAGGGTAATAAAACAACCAGTTTTTGACCGGCGCCCCCTTAAAGAAATGAAAACCATGGGCAGTATAGATAACAAATGGTTTTCTCTTACTGAATGCTGCAGCAAGACGTCCCAGCACGCCACCATTAGGATTGTGGCAATGTATGACGTCAATCTGCTCACGCTCTATAATTCTTGTAAGTTCTCTTAACGCCCATACATTTTTTTTGATTTTGAAGGGATTTTTTTCAATGCTGATATGATGCAATACAACACCCATGTTTCGAAGTGTGTCATCCTTTACTTCATAAACAGGCACACCAAAGTTCGTTGCATAATGCACCTGATATCCTCTTTCTTGAAGAAGTTTGACATTATTTAATTCAAATTGAGACAAGAAACCACTTGTCGTGGTTATAATCAAAACCTTACTCATTCAACATTATCCCTTGTTATTTGCAGCATTTTCTCTTAGGTTTTACTATGATGTCAAAGTTTTATATTTATCATTCTAAATAATAGCACTTTACATCGTTTTGTCAAATATAACTATACATTTATGATCATTATTACTGTACATTAAATTTTGTTTTTTCTGTTGTCAACTCTTCTTTATCGCCTCTGATTATTCACATTCACTTATTATCTTATAGAATATACATAATTGTTAGACAACTTTAATAAATTTTTAGATTTTGGAGATTATTAATGAAGAATTCTTTATATGAACGCATTCACGATCTTCGTGAACGATCCGGAATGACGCAGACCGATCTTGCACTACGCATGGGTGTGACAAGATCCGGTGTTAATGCATGGGAAATGGGCATTTCTAAACCAACTCTTGACAATCTGGTTACTCTCAGCAGAATCTTTCACACAACCACCGATTATCTCTTAGGCATCGACAAAGAAGATACCGTTGTAATCACAGATTTCACCGTAGAAGAAAAAGAACTTATTATGCGAATGGTTAATTATATGGAAGGTGTTCATAATATCAATTCCAAGAATGCCGCAAAATCAACACATCCTTACACCCCATCGGAAAAGAATAGTCAGAAATAAAAATGCAAAAAAATCCCGGAAGCCAGGCTTCCGGGATAAAATCTTTGATATATACTCCGATAAGAGAAATTATCTCTTTGAGAACTGTGGTGCTCTACGAGCTGCTTTGAGACCATATTTCTTACGCTCTTTCATACGTGGATCTCTTGTTAAGAATCCAGCAGCCTTAAGTGTAGGTCTGTACTCAGCATCTACCTGAAGTAATGCACGAGCGATACCGTGTCTGATTGCTCCAGCCTGTCCTGAGTATCCGCCACCGCGTACGTTTACTAATACGTCAAACTTGTCAACTGTCTCAGTTGCAACTAATGGCTGACGAACAACAACCTTAAGTGTCTCAAGTCCTAAATACTCATCAATGTCTCTTTTATTGATTGTAATCTTTCCTGTTCCAGGTACTAAATATACTCTAGCAACAGATGATTTTCTTCTTCCTGTTCCGTAATACTTTGTAGTAGCCAATGTCATTTACCTCCCTCTGATTAGAATGTTAAAGCTTCTGGCTTCTGAGCTGCATGCTTGTGATCTGGTCCAGCGTATACGAATAACTTAGTATACATCTGACGTCCCAGAGGTCCCTTTGGAAGCATTCCCTTAACAGCGTACTCGATGACACGCTCAGGATGCTTGTTGAGCATCTCCTTAAGAGTTGTCTCCTTCATTCCTCCAACGTAATCAGAGTGACGATAGTAAACTTTCTGCTCTAACTTCTTACCAGTAACCTTGATCTTCTCAGCGTTAACAACGATTACATAATCACCGGTATCGATGTGTGGTGTGAAGATTGCTTTATTCTTTCCTCTTAATACCTTAGCAACTTCTGATGCTAAACGTCCTAATGTCTTACCTTCAGCGTCTACTACATACCATTTTCTATCGATGGTAGCAGGACTAGCCATAAATGTTTTCATGGGTTTTCCTCCTTGATCAATGTTCCATAACTTCTGCGAACAATCTGAAGTCTCGTAATGTCCGGACGCTACTTCTTTGTTCGGCTTCTATATAGTTTAAATGCTCGCCGGGGCTTTGGCTTACATTTACGTACTATCACAGACTTACATATTATATTACCTGATAATTCTTATGTCAAGATTTTCTTGATGAATTTTTGTGAATTTATGTGTATAAACTCGCCGTGCTCCACTCGAAAAATCTTCGATTTTTCTCGTTGCTAACGTTCATACTCTAATCCGATCATCGTCAGTCCGTGTGCCGGTGCGGTCGGTCCCGCTGCACTACGATCACACGCTACAAGAATGTCCTTAATTGACTCCGGTTCTAACTCACCGCAGCCGACCTTGATCAACGTTCCTGCGATAATACGGACCATATTGTATAGGAATCCATTTCCGGTAACAGAGATTGTAATGATATCGTTCTCCCGCGTGACCTCGCAGCGGTAGATTGTCCGCACACTGGTCTGCGACTGTGCGTTCGCTGCGCAAAAGCTTTTGAAATCATGCTCACCGACCAGATACTGCGCCGCCTGCTGCATCTTCTTATCATCCAGCGGATGGTGATAAAAATAAGTATCGAGTCTTCTAGTCGGCATACGGAAGCGTCGATTCAGGATCCGGTATTCATACGTCTTGCGGCTCTTCGAGAAACGCGGATGAAACTCCTCATCCACCTCGCAGGAATCCTGTACGACAATATCCTCCGGCAGTCTCTGATTGACTGCGTAACTGATCTTCTCCGCAGGCATCCTTGTATTCGTATCGAAAATGCATACGTTACCGAGTGAATGCACACCCGCATCCGTGCGGCTCGCTCCGGTCACTTTGATTTCTTCTCCGAGAAGTGCCGACAACGCTTCATTCAATTTCTGTTCTATCGTGACACCGTTCGGCTGGATCTGCCAGCCGCAGTAATTCGTGCCATCGTACGCCACGACCATTTTCACGCGCATCTCAGGCACCTCCTACTGTGGCCAAGGCAGCACGATTCTTGCTGCGATCACAAGCACGAGAAACGCGATCACGATTAGATAAGCCACATGATCATTCTTCGTGTAACGAAGCGGCTTCATCTTCGTGCGTCCTTCGCCTCCATTGTAGCAACGGGCTTCCATCGCCATCGCCAGATCATCCGCACGCCGGAATGCCGACACAAAAAGCGGAATCAGAAGCGGAATCATATTCTTTGCTTTCTGGATCAGATTACCATGTTCGAAATCGGCGCCACGCGCCATCTGCGCTTTCATGATCTTGTCCGTCTCCTCGATCAGGATTGGGATAAAACGCAAAGCGATCGACATCATCATCGCGATCGCATGCACCGGAACATTGATCCGGTTGAGTGGCGATAACGCCTTTTCCAATCCGTCCGTCAGCTGGTTCGGTGTCGTTGTCAATGTCATCAGTGATGTTCCGATGATCAGATAGACCAGGCGGATCGTCATAACGACTGCATTTGCAATACCGACACTTGTCACATGAAACGGTCCCCAGCTCCAGTATTCCGTTCCGCTCGGCGTAAACACGAGATTGAAAAACGAAGTCAGAAGCAAAAGCACGATGATTGCCTTCAGCCCCTTGACAATGTACTTGAACGGCACCTTTGATGCCTTCACCATATAGACTAACATTCCCGTAATAAGTGCCAGTCCCAATACGCCGCGAAATACGAACAGCGCAATAATATATACAAATGTTGAAAAAAGCTTTACGCGCGGGTCCAGTTTATGGATGGCGGAATCCGCCGGATAATACTGGCCCAGAGTAATATCTCTTAACATAATTTCTCCTTACTTGTGAAGTGCCGCCAGTATCGACTGTGCAGCCTCTTTGACCGTGGTAGCTCCGGTGTCGACCGGAAGTCCCTTCCCGGCAAGTTCGTTCATTAAATAAGTAACCTGCGGGGCAGCAAGACCGACCGCCTCAAGTTCCTTGTAGTGTGCATAGACTTCCTTCGGCGCACCGTCATACATGACTTCTCCCTGGTTCATAACGATCAGGCGCTCCACGTACTCCGCAACATCTTCCATGCTGTGTGATACAAGAATGATCGTGATACCAAGTTCCTTGTGCATCTTCGACACAAGGCCTAAGATCTCGTCACGTCCCGCCGGATCCAGCCCCGCAGTCGGCTCGTCAAGGATCAGTACCTCCGGCTTCATCGCAAGCACTCCGGCGATCGCCACGCGGCGCTTCTGTCCACCGGACAGATCAAACGGCGGCTGATAATACAGATCCTCCGGGAACCCGACATTCTGCAACGCCTCGAACGCACGAAGCTCTACTTCCTTGCGATCGAGTCCCTGATTCTTCGGTCCGAAACACACATCCTCAAAATTGGTCGTCTCGAAAAGCTGATGATCCGGATACTGGAACACCAGACCAACCTTGTTGCGGAGCTTCTTCATGTCATAATCTTCATCATAAATATCTTCTCCATCCACATAGATATGACCGCTCGTGGCACGCAGAAGCCCGTTCAAAAGCTGTGTCAGCGTCGACTTTCCGGAACCAGTGTGTCCAATGATTCCGATAAACTGTCCCTCTTCAATCTGTAAGTTGATATCTTTGAGAGCCTGGATCTGATACGCAGTGCCCTCACTGTAACTGTAATTTATTTTATCAAGTATAATTGATGCCATCTCATACCTCAGGGCGATTCCCTCAACACACATTGTGTAAGTTCGTGATTCACCTTTCATAGCCTTATAATTTTACGCCAGTTTCATAATCTCATCCACGAGTTCTTCTCTCGTCAGAATTCCCGCCGGAATCGGCAGTCCCGACTTACGCAGTTCATCCGCAACGAGAGTCGCCTGCGGCACATCCAGACGATGCTCCTTGAGCTTGTCCACCTGTGAGAAGATTTCGCGCGGCGTTCCGTCCATGATAATTTTGCCTTTTTCCATGACGTAGACATAATCCGCATCCACGACTTCTTCCATATAATGCGTGATCAGCAGAATTGTAACGCCCTTCGTCTTGTTGAGTTCGTGTGCAGTAGCGATGACTTCTTTACGTCCGTTCGGATCGAGCATCGCCGTCGGCTCATCGAAAATGATGCATTTCGGCTCCATCGCAACAACGCCTGCAATCGCAACACGCTGCTTCTGTCCACCGGAAAGCTTGTTCGGCGAATGCTTGCGATACTTCGTCATTTCAACCGCTGCAAGACTCTTGTCCACGCGCTCCCAGATTTCATCTGTCGGCACGCCGATATTTTCCGGACCGAATCCGACATCTTCCTCAACCACGCTCGCAATAATCTGGTTGTCCGGATTCTGAAACACCATGCCTGCGGTCTTTCTGACCGGGATCGTATTCTCCTCATCGAGCACATCCATGCCATCCACCCAAAGGGTTCCCTCATTTGGTGTCAGTAAAGCGTTAATATGCTTCGCAAGTGTCGACTTGCCGGAACCATTATGTCCGAGGATTGCGATAAACTGACCTGCTTTCACATCCAGATCCACATGATCCAAAGCGGTCGTAATCGATTCCACATTGCCTTCCTCATCTCTTCGGAAGAATTCATGTACTACGCCTTTTGCTTTAATAATTCCCATCTTATTCATCCCAGCTCAGTCTATGGAGCTGTCCTTCCAACTTCATATGGTCAAAATGATTCTGGCGCAACGCCTCGTATAGCACGATTGCAACCGAATTTGACAGATTTAAGGAACGCGTCTCTCCGATCATCGGGATGCGCACGCACGTATCCGGATTCGCTTTCAGGATCTCCTCCGGAATGCCCGCGCTCTCCTTACCGAACATGATAAAACAGTCCGGCTCATACTGGACATCCGAGTAGACATGTCTGCCTTTGGTCGTAGCGTAATAAATCTTTGCGCCTGGATTTCTGCGGCAGAAATCGTCCCAGTTCTCATAAGTTGTTACATCCAGATCCTTCCAATAGTCCATTCCCGCACGCTTCAAGTGCTTCTCGGACAAGGAGAATCCAAGTGGCTCGATCAGGTGAAGCTTTGTGCCGGTCGCCACGCAGGTCCGCCCGATATTGCCTGTATTTGCCGGAATCTCCGGCTCATGTAAAATGATATTTAACTCTGCCATATTACATCCTTACTTTGCTTCTTTTTCTGCACGAAGCTCCGTGATAAATTCCTCCACACGCTCCAATGCAACCTTTAAATCTTCCAGTGAATATGCGTAGGAGATTCGCAGGAATCCCTCACCCGAACGGCCGAATGCCGTACCAGGAACGACCGCAACCTTCTTCGTCTGAAGCAGGCGGTTCGCGAACTCATCCGAAGTCATACCAAATTCCTTAATGCATGGGAACACATAGAAAGCGCCAAACGGCTCAAAGCAGTCCAGTCCCATCTCTTTGAAACGCTGCATCAGATAACGTCTTCTCGCATCGTACTGCTCACGCATCATTGCAACATCCTCATCTCCGTTGCGCAGCGCCTCGATTGCCGCATACTGGCTGGTCGTCGGTGCACACATGATTGCAAACTGGTGAATCTTGAGCATCTGCTTTAAGATTGGAGCCGGTCCGCACGCATAACCGAGTCTCCATCCGGTCATCGCATGGGACTTCGAGAATCCGTTGACCACGATCGTGCGCTCCTTCATTCCCGGAAGGGATGCGATCGATACATGATTCTCCAGATAAGTCAGTTCACAGTAGATCTCATCACTGAGTACATACAGATCATGCTTCTTAACAACTTCCGCCACTGCCTCGAGATCTGCCCTCTCCATGACCGCACCGGTCGGATTGTTCGGGAAAGGCATAACGAGCAGCTTGGTCTTCGGCGTGATTGCTGCCTCAAGTTCCTCTGCCGTCAGACGGAACTCATTCTCTGCCTTCAGTTCAATAATGACCGGCGTTCCGTTTGCAAGAACACAGCACGGTACATAGGATACATAACTCGGCTGCGGAATCAGTACTTCATCGCCCGGATCCAGCATCGCGCGCATCGTGAGATCAATTGCCTCACTTCCTCCGACCGTCACGAAAATTTCCTTGTTGTAATCATAATGCAGATCAAATCTGCGATCGAGATACTTCGCGATCTCAATCTTTAAATCCTTTAAACCGGCATTGGACGTATAGAACGTTCTGCCTTTTTCCAGGGAATAGATTCCCTCATCCCTGATATGCCACGGGGTATCGAAATCCGGCTCGCCGACACCGAGTGAGATTGCATCGTCCATCTCACTGACAAGGTCAAAAAACTTACGGATACCCGATGGCTCGATTGTCTTAATTGTCTTTGATAACGGGTCTCTCATTATGCCATCATAATCCTTTCATCTTTTGCTTTCGGAGCCATAATCGTTCCGTGGTCCTTATATTTCTTCAGAATAAAATTCGTCTTTGTGCTGAGCACCTGATCCAATGCGGAAAGCTTGTCGGATACAAACTGGGAGATCTCGCGAAGTGTTCTTCCCTCAAGTGTTACCATCAGATCAAATCCACCGGAGATCAGGTAAACCGAATTCACTTCCGGATAATTGTAGATACGCTCCGCAACCTTGTCGAATCCCATACCTCTCTGTGGTGTTACACGTACCTCGATCAGCGCGGTCACTTTCTCAACGCCTGCCTTATCCCAGTTGATCAGCGTGTGGTATCCGCAGATGATACCTTCCTGCTCCATCGCTTCCAGCTCGTTCATGACAGAAGCCTCATCGACACCAAGCATGAGCGCAAGGTCTTTGAGGTCGATTCTGCTGTTCTTCTCTATAAAAGTTAAAATTTTTTCTCGCATAATTTATTTCTCCTTTACCTAGTTCGGGAATGTGTGTCCATAACAGTTTGGACTGCCGACAAACCGGGCGATACATCAAAGATGTACCGCAGTCGACGCTGCGTGATAAGTTTTCTTCGAAAACTTACCACAATTCATCCGTCTGTGTGGTCTCTAAAAATCTTCTCTCATCTCCATTGATCAGCACACGGTCGTTGCTGTCTGTCGCCTTACCGACGATCGTCGCATCGCCTCCCGCCAGCCTTATCGCATGCACCAAAGCGTTACCATCCTCCGCCGCCATCACCGCGGCTCCACCGGACACAAGCTTATATGGATTGAGATTGAAAAATTCACAGATTTCCACTGTCTCCTGACGGATTGGAATCTTCTTTAGATCAATTTCAAGTCCGACGCCGGAGCTTTGCCCCATCTCCCAGAGTGCACCAAATACACCACCTTCCGAGATGTCATGCATCGCTGCAACGCCAGACTTTGTGGCGACTGCAGCCTCCGAACGAATCGAAAGATAATCGATAAAACGCTTCGCGCGGTCGATAAAAGGAGCCGCGTAGCGTCCTGATAGTTCCTGTTCATGCTGCGTGGCAAGGATTGCCGTACCTTCCAAAGCAATCTGCTTCGTGATCAGAATATCCATGCCAGGCTTAACCGTTCCCGCTCCAATCCGCTTTTCTTCGGCAACCGTACCGAGTGCCGTCACCGTCACGACCGGCTCATTTACCACCCGAACAACTTCTGTATGCCCGCCGAGTACCGCGATTCCTTCCTTCGCGCATACGGTATCAATCATCTTCACCCACTCGCGAAGTTCATTCTCATTCGCAGAGGTCGGGAGAAGAAGGTTGACCATAATGCCGTATGCTTCTGCGCCGCTGCAGTACAGATTATTGAGTGCCGCATAGACACTGAGCATCGGATTCATCGAGCCGCCTAAGCAACGTGTCGCCATCGCGCTGACAACCGAAGTGCCTTCTGCGGCGGAATCCGGCATATGAATATCCGCACCAGCCGGAGACTTTCCAGCCTGTACATCAATTCCGCCTGCGCATTCCCGGTTCAACTGTGCCGCTGCATAATCCGCACCAATCTGTGGTTTCGTGACAATATGCGTTGCCATCGTTTCACCCGATGTTGCATTTTCTGTCACATGATCCGTATGAAGTTGTTTGAGTACGGATCGCTTCAGTACCGATTCCGATAACTTTCCAGCTTTCATATCTTCACCCTATGATAGTCTTTTAGGCTGCCCCCGGAAGCGGATAGCAGCCTTATGATTTCTTTATTTCTTAGTTTGATGACTCCTCAGAATCACTTTTGGAAGAAGTATTGTCTGATTTATTGTCAGCTTTGTTATCCGACTTATTCTCATCGGAAGAATCGTCTTTCTTCGTATCGTCCTTCTTGTCATCATTCTTCTTATCGTCTGAATCCGAAGTATTCTCCTGATCCTTCTTATCTTCCTCTTCCTTCTTCGACTCTTCATCGGTCTTCAAAGAAGATGCGGCGCTTCTTACCTTCGCCTCATCGCCGGTTGCAACCGCTTCCTTTAACGCTGCAAGTGTCTCCTTATTGGCTCCCTTCGTTCCGATTGTAATGATCTTCGGAGATGCCTGATAATTACTCTTATTGAACAGATCGCGGCTCTGCTGTTCTCCATCTACTTTCACGATCTTCCAAAGCTGCGCAACACATCCGGTATGTGCACTCTGGTCTACGCTCCAATAACCGATTGCAAGGCTGGAATCCAGATTAAACTTTGTCTCCGGATCCGTTGTAGAAACCGTCTCACTCTCGAAGGAGATTTCCCGGTTTGCAGGACGCGTCTCCTTGCCATATACATTGAAATAGATCACTCCGCCACTGCAATATCCTTCGATATAAACCGGAGCATCCAGATTATTCTTAAAACGAAGATCCTTGTAATCTCCTGCAATAGCCGCATCCATGGACGGCTGTACATACGATACAAGCATCGAATGGTTAAAACGCATCGTAATCTCAAGTTCCGCACGAATGACTGCATTATATAAAGTCGTTGCCACCTGACAGATTCCTCCACCGAATGACTCGACCGTTGTTCCGTTCTGGTACGCACCTGCAAGTTCGTAGCCGTTCTCCTGCGTAAACGGGCTGACCGTCTTCGCCATATCAAAGGAATCTCCCGGATAGAGGATGGTTCCGTTGATCTTACTGCATCCGTTCGTCACATTCTTCGCACGCCCGGCACCCGAAGTGCTGAAATCTGTCGAGAAGCTTCCAAGCAGATCTGTCACCTGTGCCAGTTCTTCCTCGTTTCCGCGAGGCTCTACCACGTCTGTAACAAGCTCGATCTCATTGTTTGTTCCGTCCCATTCCTCTGCAAGGAAATCGTTGATTGCGTAGACCGAATCAACAATGTTGACTTCCACACCTTCTTTGCCTTTTACAAATTGAAAAGCACCATTCTCGCGTGTCAATCCATTATCAACTGCTGCAACGCTGAGTTTGTCGGAGTCCTTATATAATTTCTGTGCAGTTGCCTGTTTGTCCACACTCAGATGCATATCTAAAACAACCGGCTGCTTCTTGAGATCTTCTGTTGTCTTATAACGATTGATCAGGCTGCCTGCGCGTCCTAATGCAACCGCCTCCGTCACTGCCGTATTCACATCCGCTGACACACCCATATCCTGTGCCGTCATAGAAACAGAACCAGACTCACCCTTCAATGTAAATGTCGTATCCATCAGACCTGCAACATATTCTTCCACAGCAGACTGCGCCTGCTTTTCCGTCATGCCGCTGACATTCACATTGCCAATATATACGCCATCTGCGATTGTCACACCTTCCGCTGCCTTCACCGGATGAATGTTCGTCATCAGACAGATTGCTCCTACTGCTGCCAGTAATACTCCTAAACGCTTCAAATTCTTCATCTTATATCCTTTATAAATCTCTAAATTTGTTTGTCTGACTTCCTATTTTAACACAAACCTTCGCTTTTTCAAGATTTGCTGCTTTAAAACATGATCAGCGATGAGATGATCGAAGTAACCAGCATGGTTGCGATCACGACCAAAGCGACCACTGCGATCAGACGTTTCTTTCTCTGTTGGCGATTTAATTTACTCATAGTATTCACCTCTTCCGCAAAATCAGTTATAATTTCTATATACCTATTGTATTAAGAAAGGAAATGCGCTATGTTCACATTCTTACTTATATTTATCATATTTCTGATTATCTTAAATGTAACGATCCGCAAAAATGATTCCAGGCAGACCAAACGCGAGGAAGATTTCTGGGGACAGGAACGTGCAGCGAATTTCGCCAGACGCAAAGATATCAGTAATCTTGAATATCTTACCATACCGGCGGAGAAAATACCACACAACCTTCACACCGAAGCGGAGGAAATTCTTGTCAATCTCTCCAATTGTAAGATGCTAAACCTCGCCGGAATCACCAATACCGAGCTCAAATTAACTTACGGCGCCGCCAATCTGGAGGAGCTTTCGGAATACGATGACAATTTTACCCGCTTTGTGCAGGCTGTATCTGCTTACGGCACCGAGCTTGTCGAAGCCGGACAGACCAGTGACGCCCGTGAACTTTTGGAACTGGCAGTCTCCTACCATGCAGATGCAGTGAACATCTATACGACACTTGCGAAAATTTATCAGGAAGTCGGAGAAACTGATAAGATTCAGGATCTGATCCGTTATGCCTCGGAAATCAACACGATTGCTAGTAAGATGATCACCGAGAAATTGCAGACCTACCTTCCGTAAGTCGCGTAATACTTGTCCTGCAGGCGGGATGCTTCACTCCTTGTCAGCGTCTCCCAATTGATTTCATCTCTGATATCATGCAGCGCCCGATACTCGCGCAGCCGCTCGATCTGATGCGCGGTTGCCGGTGTCTGGCGCTTTACTTTAAATGTCAGTTCCCGTGGCACGAAAAGCTCTGCTTTTTCCGGCAGGCACTGCTTCATCATGCACTCTAAGATGCGGTGCGTCTCTGCCGCATCATCCGGCGCACGGTGCGCCCTCTCACGCTCAATCTGATAATACACGCACAGATCTTCTAACTTCTTTGACTGCTCGCCCGGCAGGATCGCACGTGCAATGCGAAGCGTATCACATGCATAAAGTGTGAGTGGAATCCGTTTATTCACTGCCCATTGTTTCACAAAACTGTAATCGAACGTCACGTTATGTCCCACGATCACATCATCCCCGATGAATGCAAGCAGCTGCTGCATCGCTTCATCCTCAGCCATCCCCGCAACAGCCTCCTCATTCGTGATTCCGGTCAGTTCCACTACACGCTCCGGTATTGTCCGTCCCGGATTCACAAGCGCTGTAAAACGTGCCTCCTCCTTGTGATTTCGTACGCGCACCGCACCGATCTCAATCACCTTGTCCAGTTTTACATTCAGTCCCGTCATCTCCAGATCGATTACGGTGTAATCGCCCTGTAGCACGCGTTGTGCCTCTTCATTCTTCCGCTCCATGTGCATCCGCCTTCTTCCTTTTTCTTGCCTTATCTTACTACAAGTGGCGAGTGGGCGCAAATCGATTTTTCTGTTGACAGTAACATGCAAACACGCTATTCTATATCCACCAAAACTCACACATTTAAAATTCGATGTGATACACCGATTTGACAAATCATTTGGTACACGATGGTTCATGTGCACGAATACCCGAGTTTTTACAACAAAATACTGGAGTTTATTGAGACGATTGTTTGTTGATAACTAATTGCTTAATTCAACGCATATGTTATAATTGGGGTAACAAGCAAGTATTCTCAATATCTCCTTTATTTATAAATTACAACGGAGCTACATCATTTTTATTTGTCCGTTCGATGAATTTAAATTGGGTTTACACAAATACACATTCCAGAATCGATGCAATGAGCAGCCTGAACTTGTGCTCGGTGATGAATCCACAAAAATCTTCCTGTGCGCAGGCGGTGATGCAAACGATGTATCGGATGATATGAAAGAATTTTTAGAATGGCTCACAACCGGTAAGACCGGCCAGTGCGAGCTTGTAAACAATCTGGATCTCGCCATTCAGAAAGCCAGGGATCATGAGGAATGGAGGCTTGAATACATGACCTTATTGATGAGAGACCAGGAAATGATGAAAAAAGGACGTGAAGAAGGACGCAATCAAACCATCTTCTCTTACGTACACAAAGGACGCATTACTATTGAAGAAGGTGCTCAGGATGCCGATATGTCTATCGAAGAATTCAAAAAAGCAATGACAGAAGCCGGCTATACACTCCCAGAAAAATAATAGAATAATCTAAAGAATAAGGTGTAAAGTCTTTACTCAATCATCAAGACTTTACACCTTATTTTATCCGCTATTTTGTCTGGATCACAACGCTCTCCAACACGGAATCAATCTGCATTCGTTTTGAACATATATATATACGCATCGGCTTCGCCTGCAGAATCTTCCTGTAAATCATACCGTGCACACAATGCGAGATCACTGTTCCGACCGCTGCCACTTTCCAGCCATATAACACCATCCCTGCGACCAAACTGAACCAGATATGCCTGCTTGCTTTGATAGATGGTAGGATCAGCCTGCACATAATCTTCCCGATCCACCAGATTACCTGTCGTATCATCAAAATTTTCATTTGTCCCCAAAAGTCCAAATGAATACACCTCATCGGTCAGATCATCCCGAAGCCGCAAAATTCCATTCTCTGTGTCCAGACTTTCAACTGAAAAGCCGAATTCAGCAAGTGTCTGTGCATCCTTTGGATGGCTGCTTTTACCCGGATTCGTCATAAAGCACACAAGAATCACCACAACAACTGCCGCCGCAAGAAGCCAAACCCAAGGCTTCGGCCTCTTATAATTGATGATTCCTTTCACACGCTCACGGACACTGATCTCACCGAACGCCACCGGGCTGACAGCGATCCTGTGTTTTCCACTTCCGGCAAAAAGCAAAGCCTGACAATACGTTGCTTTCCAGTCGTTCGTCCTGCTCCTTGTCGCTCTCTCATCGCATGCCACCTCGATGTCCTTGCAAAAAAGCACATAGGCGATCCAACACAACGGATAAAACCAGTAGATTGCAAGCAATAGATACCCAAGTGGCTTCCACAGATGATCACGCCGCATAAGGTGTGCTCTCTCATGCGCGATCACACATTCGCGAAAATCCTCATCCATCCCGGAAGGAAGATAGATCCGTGGTCGAAACATTCCCAGAATAAACGGACTTGAAACCTCATCGCACACGTAGACACCGCTCTCTATGCGGTATGCCGCAACAACCTTTCGTCTCATGCGAAGATACGAACCAAACGCATACAAGAGTAATTCACCAATTCCGATCAACCAGACAATTTCCGCCCCTCGAATCCCAAGCAGCTTCCTGCTTTTCACTTCTGACCCCTTTGTATTCCAGTCTGTTTTCGCATTATCCATTTTCTCATGCAAGATCGTCTCCGCGTGCGTTTTGTCTGCAACTGCGTTTTCTGCCAAATTGCCGGAATTCTGCACATATGCTGCTTCTATACGAGTCTGTACCAACTGCACATCCGGCACAAGACTAAACGGACTCTCGATCGAAACCGGAACGAGAAGCCGTATCGCCACCGCCGCCCACAATGCGCACACAATCCAGCGCGGTGCACGCCGCAACACAAGCCGCGCCAATATGACAGCAAGTATCACAACGCTTACGGTCACTGCCTGATCCAATACGTAAATAAACATTTTCTCCATCCCTTATTCCCCCTTTTGAAAACGCGCAATCATCTCCTGAATCTCCTCAACCTCTTTCCCTGATAATTTTTTTCTGCCCGCAAACGCTGCAATAAAAGAAGGCAGCGAGCCGTCAAAATTGTCCTCGACAAATTTGTGACTCTTCGCACGCTCGAACTCTTCTTCCGAAACGACCGATGTCACAATTCCATCCCTATTCTGAAAAAGCCCCTTTTCGCAAAGCTTGCGCAGAACTGTATATGTCGTGGACTTCTTCCACTCAAACTGTTCCAAAGCAAGCCTGACCACTTCTCCCGATGCAATCGGCTCCTTCTCCCACAATAATTTTGCAAATTTTTCCTGAATCTCACCTAATTCAATTTCCATATTCCGCCCTCCGTCTATGGTTTCCTCTCAATAAACTAATTATAGTTTATCCTGAATAGACCAATTTGTCAACCATAAAATTGTTGACACCATTATGTAAATACGTTATTCTATCTTCACCAAAACTCATACTTTTCAAATTCGATGTGATACAGCGATTTGACAAATCATTTGGTGCACGATTTTCCTGTGCGCAAATACCCGGGTTTTTATAATTGAATATTAAAAAAGTGCATGTATTTTATACACCCGCACGATCATTTTTTGTTCATTGATAATTGAATAAAGACTTTACACTATGGTATAATATCACCAACGAAAGGCGGTGGTAGAAAGTGAGCGATGAAATCATGACACTTGAAGAACAAAAACAGGTTCTCATCGACAGCTACATTAACCTAATGAGAATCAAGGCATATGAACAAGGCGAGAATAAGGAATTGGAATATCAGATTAAAACGACAAAAGTTAAACTTTCAACCTTCGGTATCGACATAAAAGAACTTGAATACTAACAATTTAGCAAAATAAAATCTAAGGTGTAAAGTCTTTATTCAATCATCAAGACTTTACACCTTATTTTTGTTTTCTATCCGTAATTTAGAAAATGGATAATACTCTCTGTAACAGTACATCAATTCCGGCGATCCAAAGCAGGATGGCGCCCACGGTGTAGACCGTTGTCTTGGAAGTGAATCCCATGTGATATCCGGTGTACATTCCGCCAATGACAAACGCGATCGTGACCACAACAATCATCACAAGAATCGCTATGACATTGGTTCCGATGAATCCAAATGCAATTCCTGCAAGTATCGTATACAGGCTGCTGACGGATGCCAGCCGTACGAAACGCCGGATACCGAGATTCATCTCAAGGTGTTCCTCGATCCGCTCGTTGCGTATCGCCTTCACGATCAGACGGATACCGAGTCCGAAGAAAATCACCATTGCAAGGATTTCGCCAAGGAACCGCTCATCCGACATCGGATGGCTTTTGCAGAACAGATCCGAAAGAAAATGTCCCAAGAAAAGCGCGATCAGCTGACATACTGCCATCAGTACACAGATTCCCGACAAAAGCTTTTTATTCACTTTATTGACCAACGATCCCTGACACTCCATCGCGCCGAAAATATCCAGAGATATCCCGGCAACGATGAGCAGATTCTCTACCCAGTTCATCCACTACTCCTTATATCATGCTTTCTCACTACTCATCATCCCCCTCCACCTCACCTATTCGCAAAATCGCACGTTACACGTGCTTTCTCGCAGCCCTGCTACTAATTTTGCTCATATGTGAGGCGGTGACTCTATTCGAGTCACCCTGAGAATAAGAAAATCTGATGCTTACATGCACGCATGACACATCAGCTTTTCTTATTCTTAACGGGCTACTGAATAGTTACCTGTTAATTTATTTTACGTCCTCAGCCTTAATGGAGTCAAGCTTGTAGATGAATTTTACGCTTCCGTTTACACCGTCTGCAACAGATGTAAATGTCTGGTAATCCTCACCGGCATCAAGCATTGCCTGAAGCTTGTCGGTCAGAGGCTTGATATCTCCGTTGTAGCTGTTCACGATCTTGGAGATTCCCTTCTCGTCAAACTCAACCATACCATCAGCAAGTTCATGAGATCCGTCATCTAACTTGTCAACGCCCTCAACGATCTTCGTTGTGGCATCGTTTAATGCGGTAATTCCTTCTGTCAGTGTAGGAACCTGATCCGCAAGTGTCTGTGTTCCCTTGCTGAGCGCTGCTGCACCGCTTACAAGGCTGTATCCGTTGGACTGTACGGCCTCGATCTGTTTTGCGATTGTGGACTTTGCACTCTCAGCACCGGTAACTGCTGCCTGGGAAGCTGCCTGAGATGCTACTTCCTTGCAAGCACCTGCCAGCTGATTTGCAAGTGTCTGAAGACTGCTCTCTACACCACTGTTGATCTGCTCGTTATTTCTGCCTGCTGCAAGTGTCTGTTTGATTGTGGACTGCGTCTTGTTAAACAAGGTATCCTTTGCACCGGACTTTGCATAGATTAACTCTGCAAGCTGTGCGCTGGACATATCTTTTCCGATTGCATACATTGCTGCGTATGTCTGATCTCCGGCCTGTGCTGCCTGTGCAAAACTTGTCTTGATTGCAGTTGCAACCTGATCGGCTGTCAGTTTGCTATCTGCCGGCTGTTTTGCAGCACTTAAAAGTACCTGTCTGACAACTTCATTATATACGGTCTCTGCACCCTGGCTGCTAAATGTACCATCATAGAGTGCGGTATATAATGCACCATCTGCTACGCTTCCATCTTCCTTCTGTGTATAACGGAGTGCCGCGTAGATCTGCTTTGCGACTTCTTCGGTCTTACCGTTTGCAAACTCTTTGTCAACAGCTGCGGAAGCGGTCTTGGATGCGGCAGCTTTCTCCTCATCACTCATCTTTGTATTTAATGCTTTGTCTAAGGTCTTTAATCCCTTGCTGATACTCTTTGCGCTGGAATTTAAAGTGTCCACGCCTTTTCCAAGGTCACCGCTTGCGGAGTAAAGCTCGCTCATACCGCTTGCGTAATCTGCAAGGCTGCTCTGTAAAGTATCAAGACCATCTGCAAGATCCGAAGAGCCATTCTTGAGATCATTGGTTGCATCGCTCAGATCATTGATCATATCATCGAGCGAAGAAGAATCTCCAGTACTCATAGAAACCATGCTTCCTGCATTTGCAACGATCGTCATTGCAGTGCTGAGCTCGAAGTTCTCAACGTCTGCACTTACCTCAAAGTACTCCGGGAGATCCAGATCATCGATGAAGTCGGAATCTTCCACACCGAGACTGTCCTTGATGCCCGGAAGTGCATATCCGATGATGATGTTGCTGTCTCCGTTGCTCTGTACTTTTCCGTTGGTAACTTCTACGTTTGTGAAGCTGTCATCCAAAACCATTGCGGTTACAGCTGCAAACGGAACCTTTACGTCTACTTCGCTTCCGTTGACGGTCTCTTTATAAGAAGAGTTGTTGGTGTAATCAAAACGGATTGTGACTTTGCCGGATTTTCCTGCGAGGTCTGCCGGAGCAATCTCGTTGCCATCCAGATAGTAAGTTACTTTCTGGCTGACCGGAGCCTCCTCATCAGAAGTTCCCTGATAGTAGATGTCGTTGCCATCTGCCTGCCAGGTCAGCTTGTCGCCATCCTGCTTGAACTCCTCGTCACCCTTCACATTCTTGATGTCAGAGAGTGTGGACTTATCCTCGATGGTTGCAGCGTCATCTGTGTTTACAAGATGATCACTTACGATCGTGTTGTATACGTTACCATTGGCATCAGACAGAAGATATACGCTTTCGTCCTTGCCAATTGTTTTGTCGCTGACATCGAAGGAAACAAGATCCTTAAGATCCGTATCCTTATCGTCTTCAACAGTTGTCTCCTGCTTTACTTCTGCATTCTTGTTCTGGTCGGCATTGACTGCCACTGCTGTCATTCCGCTTCCGAGGAGTGCTACGGTGAGCACGCCTGCTACGATGCGGATTGCATATTTATTTGTGAATTTCTTCTTTAATTCCGGTAATTTCATGGTGAGATCCTCCTACTTATTCTTAATACGAAATCCTGCACTTGTTGCACAGATAATACGGTCAAAAATCATTAACATTGATGGAAGTATGAAAGCTACAACGATCATACTGATGATTGCGCCTCGTGCCATCAGCATACACAGTGAACCGATCATATCGATATCGGAATAGATACCAACACCGAATGTTGCTGCGAAAAAGCTTAATGCACTGACTAAGATGGACTGGATTGATTTCTCCAAAGCATCTGTGATCGCTTCTTTCTTCTCCATACCGCGTGAACGGTTTCTCTTGTACTTATTCGTCATAAGGATCGCATAATCGACGGTCGCACCAAGCTGAATGGTTCCGATAACGATTGATGCAATAAACGGTATTACAGTTCCGGTGTATGCCGGGATGCCCATATTGATAAAGATGGCAAACTCAATGACAGATACCAGAATAATCGGTAATGAAATTGACTTAAATACGAATGCGATGATAATGAAGATCGCTCCGATGGAAATAATACTTACATTTCTGAAATCGACATCTGTGATCTCGATCAGATCCTTCGTACAAGGAGCTTCACCGATCAGCATTGCGGAATCATCGTACTTCTTGATGATCTTGTTGATCTCATCACACTGTGCATTTACTTCATCCGTTGCGGATGCATATTCGGAAGCGACAAGCATCAACTGGTATTTGCCACTCTTCAATTCGTCTTTGACCTCATCCGGGATCATCTCCTGCGGAACGCTTGGTCCTGTGATGGAATCTAAGGATACGGCAAGCTTGACGCCATCCACTTTCTTGATCTCATCGATCATGTTCATGCTGTCTTTTGCTGACAGATTGCTGTCCGCAAGGATCATATGGGTTGCACCCATGTTAAACTGTTCGGTCAGCTTATCATTCCCGACCTTACTGTTGAAGGTCTCCGGCAATGTGTTGGTCAGATCATAATATACATCGGTATGCGTATAACCATATAATGCAGGAACAAGAATTACGACAAATGCGATTGCAAATACTACGTAATGCTTTGTGATCCATCCTGCGATTCTTCCGAGATCCGGCATAATAACTTTATGCTTTGTCTTCTCGATCAGCTTATCACATACAAGGATCATTGACGGAAGGATTGTTACACAGGCGATAACACCAATGACAACGCCTTTTGCCATAACGATTCCAAGATCTTTACCAAGTGTAAAGCTCATGAAGCACAATGCGATAAATCCGGCTACGGTTGTGATGGAACTTCCGACTACGGAACTGATCGTGTTGGAGATTGCATGTGCCATCGCACGTTTCTTGTCTCCCTCGAATCGTTCCTGATTCTCCTGATAACTGTGCCACAGGAAAATTGAGTAATCCATTGTTACACCGAGCTGCAGGACTGCTGCAAGTGCTTTGGTAATGTAGGAAATCTGCCCCATGAAGACATTCGAACCGAGGTTGTATACGATTGCAAGTCCGATACTTAACAGGAAGATAACCGGAACGATTGCAGAATCCATAGTCAGTGACAGGATGATCAGTGACAATACAACCGCGATCAGAACGTAGATCACACTCTCGTTTTCCGCAAGCTTACGGATGTCGTTGTTGACGGAAGCCATACCACTGACGAAACACTGGTCTCCGACCAGTCCATTAATCTCCTCGATGGCATCCATCGTTCCGTCGGAGGACATTGACTCGTCAAACAGAACCGCCATTAACTGGCTATCCGCATCTTTATTGTTAAAGAAATCATAAATGTCATCCGGTAATGCCTCACGCGGAATGCTGAAATCTACCACAGATCCATACCAGATAACTTTCTTTACATGGTTGATATCGCCGATCTCATCTGCAACTTTTTGCAGGTCTTTATCGTCCATACCTTCCACAACTACAAGTGAAAATGCACCCGTTCCAAATTCATCGAGCAAGATATCCTGACCCTTCATGGTCTCAATCTCACCCGGCAGATAAGACAGGATATCATAGTTTACTCTGGTGTTAATGTAACCGATTCCTGACGGGATCAGTAACAGAAATGCCAGAATCAGAATCGGGATGCGAAGTTTTACAACTCCCTTTCCAAATTTAATCATTTTGTTCACCATCCATTTTCTTTATTTTTCACTTGTGAGTATAAAAAAAAAGACCGAATATGAAAATATTCAATCTTTTTGTCTTGTATCGGTAAAATATACATTTTTGCAAATTTGTATAGCATAATATACAAATTAGCGGTTTTGTATTTATCTATTTTGCCCTCCTACAACTCACTGATCACATCTGTCATAGAACGCGTGATCATGTAATTATAGGCTTCTGCAATCTCTCGCGGCGAAATCGTCATTCCCTGCCCGATCCACTCTTCCGTTGCAAAACACATGGACTGCGCATAATAAGAAGCGATAACCTCCGGACTCAGCCACTTGTGCTTTGGCGTCTTTCCCGTCATCTGCTCCTCAATGATCGAAAGCAGCATTTCCCGCACACATTTCTGTGCGACATCGTGAAATGTTACCGCTCCCTCCAGCTTAACTACATGAGAATAGAACGCCTTGTCCCGCTCGATACTGGTAAAAAGCAATACCATCGCTTCCGTCACCATTCCGCTTCGAACCAGCGGGAGAATCGGCTCCAGCAGCTCCGTGCGGATGATCCACTCCAGCAGTTCAAACTTATCCTGAAAGTGGTTATAGAACGTCGGTCGTATCACACCCGCTTTATCCGTAATCTCTTTAATTGTAATCTTCTCCATCGGCCGCTTGGCTGCCAGTTCCTTTAGGCTGTCCGCCAGAAGCTGGTCGATATCGTTTTTGGTCTGTGTTGCCATATGATACCTTACACTTCATCTCATTGATGAGGTTACTTACTCATCAAACTCCATGGTTACAAAATACCCCTTTTCCGTCTCCTTCACGTCAACGACAACGCCCTCCCTTGTCTTCAGGCGTTCACTGACTGCATAATTTCCGGACATTGCGATTGCATGCTCAATCGTATAGTAATAGGAAGTCGGAAGCTTACCCTCTGTTACCGACAGATGTTCCCCTACTTTGGTAAGTCCCGGTCGCTCCATCTTAAATTCCATCTGTCTCATCGTTATCGCCGTCCTCTACAAAATTGACATCAACCGTTCCGTTGCGTCTTGCGTAATCCTTGGCGGCATGTGTCGCTGTACCTGCGATCCAGATATTCGATACGCCGTTATAGATCAATATGATTCCGACAACAATAGTCGCCTTTTCCATCATTCCGAATGCATCAAACACACAGAAGAAACCAAGGATCACACTGATGATCGCAAGGATCAGATTCGCTCCCCATGCATCAAATCCATATTTCTTAGCCTCTATCGTTTCCTTAATGCCACGGATTCCGTGGAACAAAAGCACCACGCCGATCACAATCGGGATCAGGCTCATGATGACCGCCGGATCCGCAAGGAACCAGATTCCTACCGCCAGCACCAGAATGCCCATCACAACAGACAATCCGTTCGTCACAATGCTTAAGAAAAAGCTGCCCAGATATACTACGCCGATCACGATCATGCCGATGGCAAGAACACTTCCGATCACATTCAGCACTCCGTTGTTCCAAATAATGAAAACCACACCCAGTAAAATGCATAAAACTGAGGATAACAAAAAGTCCGCTTTAATTCTTCGTAAAAATTCTTTCATTCGCCCCACATCTCCTTTTTGGCTTGCTACGGCAAAAGACTCGGAAAATCTTCGAATCTTTCGCAGTTCATCTCGAAAAATCTTCGATTTTCCTCGATGTACGGGCATTCGCCCTATCTTATTTCTACGGCAAAAGACTCGGAAAATCTTCAAATCTTTCGCAGTTCATCTCGCCCTCTCTTATTTTGCTACGGCAAAAGACTCGGAAAATCTTCGATTTTCCTCGTTCGCGGGCGCGTTCACATGTCTTCAGCAAAATTCTTGAATGCAAGCATTCAGAAGTTTTGCTGAAGCCACGTTCACTTTTGCCTTCGCGGACATTATAACATTCTTGGATTTCTAGTTCAACTTTTGAAATAATTTTGCTATAATCTAACCGTAATTTTATTCTCAATAATGTAAGGAGGACGCTTATGGGAAAAGAAACGAAAACAAATGCCGTCCGCATCTTAGAGCGAAACAAGGTTCCGTATGAACTGATTACATATGAATGCGACGAATTTATCGATGGCATGCACACAGTCGAGAAAACCGGTGCGCCGGTAGAACAGACCTACAAGACACTTGTCATGCAGGGCAAAAGCAAACAATACTATGTATTTGTCATTCCGATTGCCGAGGAAGTGGATTTAAAGGCAGCTGCCCGCTCGGTCGGTGAGAAATCCGTCGAGATGATCCACGTCAAGGATCTGACTGCGATCACCGGGTATGTCAGAGGCGGCTGCAGTCCGCTTGGTATGAAAAAAGCTTTCACAACGGTCATTGATTCCTCTGCAGAGCAGTTCGATACGATGTATGTCAGCGGAGGACGCATTGGAACCACCATCAAACTCAATCCGCAGGATCTCGCGAAAGTGGTTCGCGCTACGTTTGCACCGATTCTGATGCACGCTTGATGCTGTATATAAATCCTTCATAATTTCTCGGGTTGAAAATTTTTGGAAGCCTTACGGATTTGAAACGATACGGACTTTGGACTCAACTTTTTATGCGAGTTAACTTCGGGTTCTATTTTGGATAAATAACTACAATTTGTTCATTCTACGCTATTAGCGAACTTAATGGAACACCGAAGCAGTCGCATAAAAGAGTTTCGCCAAAGTGTATCATTCCGAATCCTGTAAATGAACAAATATTCCCGAAAAATTACTTACCTGTCATATAACCTTCACCTATCAATTTCATTCCTCCAGAATCTCCCAAACGTTGTGCTCTCTGTAAATTATTATTTCACGCCTATAATCATTTTCATCTAATTTATGTAGTGGATGCCTGCTCTTTTCTTACTCTAGCATCATGGAAGCACCCTGTCTCTTTCTCCAAACTGCCTATGTTATCGCTCCCTCAGGACAATTTTCCAGAAATATTAGATTCTCTATATGCACAGATACCGGATTGTTATTTCAAAAAAAGATTTTTCAATCCTCAAGATTGGGGATGATACACTTTGGCGAAATTATTTTCTGCAACTGCTCCTGCGTTCCATTGTTCCCCCTAAGGCGATACATCAAAGATGTACCGCAAGAGTTAACTTACAGAAAAAATTGAGTCCAAAGTCGGTATCGTTCCCAATCTGTGGCATTTAAGCACACTTTTTGAAATAACAATCCGGTATCGTCACTTTTCAAATAATCTAATATTATTAGGACAACTTGTCCTGCAGAAGATCGATCACATACTGCAGTTCCGCACCCTCGACAGGTGCAACTCCATGATCCACCTTCTTCCAGTCTAAAGTCAGTTCGCCGAGCTTCCGTTCCTTCGAATCCTTCACGGTCTCAATCGTAAGATATCTTCCGCTTCCGGCAACTTCATTCCATGCCAGATAGATACGCAGGCAGGATGGTGCCGCCATATCCTGCGCAGGCAGATCCACGCGGACGATGAGCAGGTCTTCTGCGATGTTCATGACCATGACCGAGAAATCTTCCGGAAGATACGGATATCTTCTCTTCTCCTGATAAGCTTCCTCAAAAAGCTGATCGATATATTCTTCCTTCTTCTCGCACAATTCATCCATGAAAGCCTGCCCCTGCTCGAAGAACCGCTTCGGCAGGAATCCAAACTCGAACTGACGACGCTCAAACTGCAGATACTGCTCCGGTGTCAGCTGCAGCGTTTTCTTCTTCGGTTCACCGCCCTGTTTTGCAAGTTCTCTGCGCTTTTTCTCAACCTCCTGAATACGAAGGACAAGCGGCATCTTGAAAATGAGGTTATCCGTAAACGGATTGATTGCCACACCACCAAGATTCTCCTGCTGCTGCGCAGTCATCTCATTGACTGCAAGATACGGCATATTGATGATGGCTTCGCTTCTCGGCGACTGCGGAATCTGTTTTAAAGCCGTATAAACCGGGAAATACATTCCCTTATCCTTGCTATTAAGCATACATGGAACCGGCTTCTTCTCCTCGTTAATGTTAGCAGGAACAAGAAGGCGACACTTGCGGAGTTCTTCGATCAATGCGTTTAAATTGTCTGCATTCTTCTCATCCGTGTACTGCTTGACCAGTTCCTCTAATTTTTCATTTTTAACATCCAATGTCAGATTCGGATCAACCGGCGGCTTCTGCGGATTGTCCTTACTGTTTTTGATTGCATCGGATAATTTTTTCTTATCTATCATGTGTTTTATCTCCTAAACCCACACCAAAATTACATGTGAATCACATGCTTCTTTATTTTAGCATAGATAACGATCAGAATCTAGTGCAGTGTTTTGCAAACTTGAGAAAAGAAAAATGTGCTGCCGAAGCAACACATTTTATCCTACTTGCTTAATTCATCCAACAGATCTCTCATCTTTTGAATTTCTTCCTGAGATACCTGTCTCTTACCACATACTGCTGACAACAACTGATCTACCTGTCCCTCAAACCAGAAATCAGTCTCCTCACTCATCAGTTGGGACTTATACGCATCCTCTGTCTTCTCAGCATGCACATATGCGTTCTTACCACGGCGATGCGTACTGACAAATCCCTTGTCTGCCATCTTTCCCAGGAAAGTGACAACCGTAGTTCTTGCATAATCTTTGCCATACTGTTCTTTCAATTGCACGATCAGTTCCTGAACGGCAATGTCCTCTTTTGCGTCCCAGACCACCTTCATGATCAGGGTCTCGCAGGCACTTAAGCCTCTCGTAACTGCTTTCTTCATATACTCTCCTTTGTACAACGCACTCAACAACGTTATTTTAAAGCACGAAAGCGAAGAACTCAATACTTTTTTCCGAAAAAAGTCTATTTTGCAATTCATATATTCAAATTATCCGCAATCGTCATTTATATAGAATTGCAATCGCATACCTTCATGCTGAATTATTTATAATATTACCAGAATATGGATAATTGAAATATCCTAAAATGTGCTAACTTTTGAAGAAAGTTAACATAAAGCGTCCGATCATTGTGAAGCCGATTTTCATGACCGGATGTTCTAGTTGTAGAAGGAGATGTTCTGCCGGATGGAGAAAAAATCAAGTCAAATTATTCGTGAAAATATTACCTATATGATTAATAATGACGAAACGACTTCTATGCGTAATCTGAGTACCAGCATCGGTGCATCGGACAGTTTTATCCAGAAAATTCTGACCGAAAAGGCAAATCCTTCTTTAGAAAAAATTGATCTGATCAGTGAATATTTTGATGTCGAAAGCTGGGAGATGTTATACAACTTTCGAAAAGATAACAATGACATGCTTTCCATCCTGCAAATGCTGCAAAAACTACCAGCTTCTTCCATGCCTGTGGTAAAAGAATTCCTTGCTTTTCTCCTGAAGCAGCTTACGGATTCCTCCAGTCATTGACTTTCTCAACAATACAAAAACCTCACAGTGAACGACCTGTCAATTGTCAGATTTCGGTCTGACTTTTGTTATCCGTTTCATGTGAGGTTCTTTTATGCTTCATTTCCGCTATAAATCTTTTCGTAATGTAAAAATGTTTCTATCAATACCGATTATGCCGTCACATCACTGACCTTGACATCATCCAGCGTGCTTTGGATCAGTTTATCAAGTCTTCTGCCGATCTTGGCATACTTCTCGATTCTGTGCTCCATCTCCGGAGACACACCCGAAGTTTTCTTATAACTGACACGATTGTCCATGCCTGCCCAGGCATCCATGATCATGGTGCGAAGCTGAAGTTCCACGCGAATCATCTCGATATGGGAGTTCTTATGCTTTTTACCGCCTGCCTTACGATCCTCAATCTCCACCGGGACCTCCATCACGATATGATAACTCTCATAACCGTTCTTCTTCGGTTTGCGGACATAATCCTTGACCTTGAGTACGTTGAACTCTTCAATCTTACTGATCTGGCGTGCGATCCAGTAGATTTCTTTCACACTGTAACAAATGCAGCGCACACCGGACAGATCGTTTAATTTCTCCGTTGCTGTCGCAAAATCCACCTGATAGCCCTTGCGGCGAAGCTTGTTGCAGATGCTCTCCGGCGTCTTCATTCTTGACTCGACAAACCGGCTAAATCCATGCCCGGTCTTTACAATATAATATCCATTCAGTTCACGCAGCGTGCGCACAACAATCTCCCGTGCCAACGCATGCTTATCCTGAAATTCCTGATCTTCCCATTCTTTTCGGAGTTCTTTCTCCTGTCGTAATTCTTCCTTCTGAAGTTCCTGCTGCAGACGATCCTGCACTTCCTGCTCCATCAATTTCTTCTCTTCCATAATACCTTCCCTACCTTCTCATCTCTCTCATCGTACAGTTTTATCTTAAAGGCATCATGTAAAATCGATTGTATCGTCTGTGTAAATCCTATGTAAAACTTCTAACGGTTATGCATCAGTTCCGGCAGCATCCGGATAAACCGGCTGTCCCTGTAACTCCAGGGCTGCGTCTGTTCAAAAGGCGTATTTCCTGCAAGAATCTCCTCCGGCGTCGCCCACTCCAGCTTGAAGCCTTTGGCAATCTCACTGGCTGTCATATGCGTCTGCGCCAGTTCTTCTGCTGCATCACAAAAGAAAAAGCACGAGTGGCAGACATAGATCTTGTCCGGTTCAAAGATATCTCTGCGCCGCTCTACGATTTCTCCGATCTCCCGTATGGATTCCGGAATCACCACAAGGCCGGATTCCTCCTGTACCTCGCGGATGAGCGCCGCATGCAGATCTTCGCCCGGCTCTACGCCTCCGCCGAGAATCTTGTAATCCCCGGCTGCCCCGTGCTGTGTTGCAATACGACCATTTCGGATGATGACCGCTCTTGTGGAATATTTCTCATACACGGTCATATCCTGGGTATAATTATGCTCGTCTAATGTCAGAAGTAACTTCATCTTTTTCTCCCCATCTTAAACATCCGTCATTCCAAATAACTTACGCATATTATACTCTTATTTACTATAAATTTGTACTGTTAAATTGTGTAACTAAAACATATTCGTTCACACCGCATCTGCACTTCGACGCAAATTTACTGCATCAAATATTCCTGAATCGAATGAACCGCATTTGCGCCGTCCGCTACTGCAGTCACAATCTGTCTGAGACGCTTTGTTCGCACATCTCCGGCGACATACAATCCGTCTTTCTCCGTCGCACAGTCTTCCCCTGCCGGAACATAACCATGCTCCAGGGAAAGCAGAGGTGCATACAGATCCGACTGAGGCTCCATTCCTACTGCGATAAAGACTCCGGCTACTGAAAGCTCCTTCGTCTCATCGGTCACCTTGTTATGGACGGAAATACCGCTCACCTGTTTATCGCCGGTAATCTCTGTCACTTCACTCTCACCGAGGAAGGTGATCTTCTCATTTGCGAATACCTGATTCTGCAAAACCTTCGTTCCACGCAGCTCGTTTCTGCGATGGATCAGATACACCTGCTCGCAGATATTCGCCAGATACAGCGCATCCTCAAGCGCCACATCTCCGCCGCCGACGACCGCCACGCTTTTCCCCTGGAAAAAGGCGCCATCACATGTCGCGCAGTAAGACACTCCGACGCCTGCAAAAGTTTCCTCTCCCGGCACACCAAGCTTTCTGTGTGTTGCTCCGGTTGCAAGCAGAACCGTTTTCGTCTCAATGTCTTCGCCCGATTCCATATGAAGCGACCATTTACCATCTTTTGGCACAATTTTCTCAACTGCACCTTCCGCAAAGAATACATCCAGATCTAAAGCGTGCTGCTTAAAGCTTTCCGCAAGCTCGAATCCACTCTTTGCATTCAGTCCGAGATAATTATCCACTTCTTCTGTATAAACCATCTGTCCGCCTGCAAAAGCCTCCTTCTCGATTACGAGAACCGAAAGGCATGCCCGCTTTGCATAGACGGCGGCGGAAAGTCCCGCCGGTCCGCTGCCTATGATTACCAAATCGTACATAATCTTCCTCTCTACTAAACGGAGATCAGTTTGATTTCCTCCACTGTCACCTGCTTGTCGCGGTCTATATCGAACGCTTTCAGCACAAGGTTCTCCGGATCCATGAGCGACAGGATCAGATAATTCACACTCGGGTCGAATGCCAGACGCTTGTCCTCCTCGGAAGGTCGCGAAGGCGACTCCGGGTGCGAATGCCAGTTGCCAAGCGGAACGAGTCCGTTTGCGCGCATATCCTTGACCGCTGCAAGCTGCTCCTTCGGATCCATCGAGAAATGCTCGTTCGTGTGATCCACATTCGTCAGCAGGTATACTTTCTTAATTTCTTTGACGTCGCCATCCTTCGTTCCGGCGATCAGTCCGCATGCCTCCTCCGGAAGGTTTGCCTTCGCGTGGGCGACAATCTTATCATAATCACTTTGCTTTAATGTCAGCATAATTAATGATCCTCACATACCACCTGTTCATAATCAATAAGTTCCGTAATGGTTGGATTCTCACCACAGATTGCACAATGCTTATCTGCCTTCGGCAGCTTGATCGTGTGGAATTCCATCTTGAGCGCATCGAATGTCAGAAGCTTTCCGGTTAAAAGATCGCCAACACCGATCAGATACTTGATTGCTTCCATCGCCTGAAGGCTTCCGATCACACCGCCCATCGCACCGATGACGCCGGCCTGCTTACAGGTCGGTACTGCATCCTTTGGTGGTGGATTCTTGAATACACAACGGTAACATGGTCCTTCTCCCGGAACATAGGTCATAAGCTGACCCTTGAAACGGATGATTCCCGCATGTGAAAAAGGCTTTTTCGCCATAACACAGGCATCATTGATCAGGAATTTGGCAGGGAAATTGTCTGTGCCATCGATAATGAAATCGTAGTCCTTGATCAGATCCATGATGTTCTCGGATGTTACGAACTCACGGTATGTATTGACCGTCACGTCAGGGTTCATTGCGTTCATCGTCTCCTTGGCAGACTTAACCTTTGCCTTGCCGACGTCCGCAGTACCGTGAATGATCTGTCTCTGTAAGTTGGACAGATCAACCTCATCTGCATCGACGATACCGATGGTTCCGACACCTGCTGCCGCCAGATACATGGCTGCCGGCGCACCGAGTCCACCCGCACCGATAATTAAAACTTTTCCGTTGAGGAGCTTCTTCTGTCCCTTGACACCAACCTCCTGAAGGATGATGTGGCGGCTGTATCGCTCCATCTGCTCATTTGTGAATGCCATTAGAAGCTTCCTCCTCCCATGAAATATAAGAACTCGATGTTGTCGTTCTCTTTGACAACAACATTTGCAAGATCGTGATTCTCGACGAACTCATCGTTCACGGTTACGGTAACGTACTCCGGATTCTCAACTTTCTCGTCGATGACTAACTGTGCTAAAGTGATTCCCTCTGCAATATCCTTTGTGTTTCCTGCGATTGTTACTTTCATTTTCGTTCTCCTTGTTCTGTAATTATTGTCTTCCTCAAACCATCTATTCGAATGCGCTCATCGTTTCCGATAATGTGCTTCAAATTTCAATTACAAAGCCTTCTCGATCAATTCCTCAAGCTGCGGACGCTTCGTGAGTCCTCTTGCGCGCTCCACTTCCTGTCCGTCTTTAAAAAGCAGCAATGTCGGTGATGCCATCACGGAATACTGCTCCGCAAGTTCCGCATCAAAATTGACATTTACTTTCACGACTTTCAGCTTATCCTCATAGTCATCCTCGATGCCGCCAAGGATCGGGGACATCTGCTTACACGGGATGCAGGAATCGGAATAAAATTCGACGAGTACCGGAAGTTCTGAATTTAAGACTTCCGCCTCAAAATTGTCCTTGCTGATTCTTGCTGCCATCCTACTCCTCCAGTTTCTTTACGATCAGATCGTAAGTTCCGTTCTCGTTGTCGATCAGCTTTAATACCTGCTGACCTTCTTCCTTAAAGCTTCTCGGCACATTCTGCACCGGCTCGCCGTCGTTCATGGTGACTGCAAGCACCTGTCCGACTTCCAGCTCTTCCATCGCAACTTTTGCCTTTACAAAAGTCATCGGACAAACCACATCCGTAATATCTACTCTCTCATCAATTGTGTAATCAGCCATTGTACGCCTCCTCTATCACTTTCTTAAATTGATCTAATCCTACTCTTTCAATCGTCATACGGAAACGTTCTCCCGGGTTGGCATGATCATCAAAGAACTGGATTGCCGCATCCGTGATCCGGAACAGTTCCTCTTCTGTCCGGACGATCGGCAGATAATTCTCGCCTTTGTATACGCGATTACCGAACAGTCCCCCGAAAGATACCTCGAATGCCGGTGTTCCCTTCCACGCATCCGTCGGGCACGCTTTCACGCAGCGTCCACAGTTGTTACATTTATCCTGATCCAGCACGATGTCACCGGCCTCATTCTGGCTCAGTGCATTCACTCGGCAGGTCTTTTCACAGATTCCGCAGTTGATGCAGGCATCCTTATCCCACTCAACAATCGATGCCCCCTTGATTCCGACATCGTTCTCCTCTGCCTTCAGGCAGTTGTTCTGACATCCGGTTACCCCAAACTTAAACTTGTGTGGAAGCTCTCTCGCGAAATAGCGCTCATCCAGCTTCTGCGCGATGTCATAGCTGTCAATGTTACCGCTCGGACAGACAGCCGAGCCCTGACAGGCAGTGATCGTACGAACACGCGGTCCGCACACACCCGGCTTGCATCCGCCGGTTGCCAGTGTCTCCTTCACTTCTTCCACATCGTCAAGTTTGATGAATGGAATCTCGACACTCTGACGGGAAGTCAGATGTACATGTCCGTCTCCATATTTATCTGCAACATCTGCGATGATCTTCAGATTCTCAGCGGTCAGATTACCGCCGACCACTGCAAGTCGCAGAGAAAAATGATTCTTTTGTTTCTGGCGCATGAAGCCGCCTTTTTTTAATGCTGCATAATCAACTGCCATAACGTTCTCCTTTTATCCTGTGCTCTCTCTCGTTTTTCTATTCGGGAAATTCCCCGAATCTGTAATTCAGCGCCCCGTATGCCATTCATTTGCTTTCCGGTTCTGCTCATCACATCATTCAAATTCTACAACATCTCTGCGGTATCAGCAATTGCTGCTTCGAAGTCCTTCACAAGATCTTCGATATCTTCAATTCCGACGCTCACGCGGATCATATCATCATAGACAGCCGCTTCTCTCTTCTCTGCTTCCGTGCTGTGTGCCGCGAGTGTTGACTCCGGATGCACGATCAGCGTCTTGGTATCTCCGATGTTGGACACGATCTGCGGAATCTTCAGCTGATTCATGATTGCAAAAGCTCTCGCCTTGCTTCCGACGCGAAGCGTCAGGATCGCGCCGTACCGCTTATCTAAAATCCTCTCTGCAATCTCATGCCAAGGACTGGAATACAGTCCCGGATAATTTACGGTAATTCCCGGAATCTTATCTAAGTAAGCCGCAAGCTGCGCCGCGTTGTCACACGCCCGCTCCATGCGAAGACCAAGTGTCTCCATACCGAGCAGATTGTAGAACGCCGTCTGCGGCGCCATACATGCTCCCATGTTCCGGAACAGCCCGTTACGGAGCTTCGCAGTAAAAGCGAATCTGCCAAACTTGATATAATCCTTCATTCCAGGATATTGTTGCACATTCCACTTAAAATTTCCACTGTCTGTGATCACTCCGCTGATTGCGCTGCTGTTTCCATTGATATATTTGGAAGTCGAGTTAATGACAATATCTGCGCCAAGTTCGATCGGTCTCACCAGAAAAGCGGTAGCAACTGTGTTATCAATGATAAGTGGAAGTCCGTGCTCATGTGCAAGCTTTGCCCATGCTCCAATGTCTGTGACATCCAGCTTCGGATTACCGATCGTCTCAGCAAAAAGTATCCGCGTCTTATCTGTGATCGCGGCTTCGACAACACCTAAATCCCCACCATCCACGAAGATGGTCTTGATCCCGAAGGCTTCCAGATCATGAAACAGATCGATCGTTCCTCCGTAAAGACTCGTACTTGCGATAATCTCCTGTCCGCTTCCTACTATATTAAGAAGTGCATTCGTAAGTGCTGCCATACCGGAAGCACATGCGACAGACGCGACTCCCTTCTCCAGCACCGTCATGCGCTCCTCAAACGCTGCGATGGTGGGATTATTAATTCTTGTGTAAGAGTATCCGTTCGCTTTATTATGAAACAGCTTCTCGTGCTGCTCGGCCGAAGGCTGAAAGAAAGCACTGGACTGGTACACCGGAGTGAGCGTCGCACCTGTATGCGGGTCACCGGTTTTCGTACCGTGTAAAAGTTCTGTGTTGAATCCCATTTGCATTTCCCTTAATTCATACTTTTCTACTAGGTTTAATATGTTATAAACACTATACCCCACTAAAGTATGTTTGTCAAGATATAATTTACACTATTTTACTAGGAATAGTAAGGATTCAGTTTTCTTAAAAATGGACGCTATCGGAGCATACGCGGTATGGGACACAGGGGCAATCGCATTGAAGAATTTCGCAAAATGTATAACCCGAAATCCTGCCGCCATAATATCGTCCCATGCCACGTATGCTCCGATATCTGTCGATTGTAGAAACGAATCTGTATCCCTTAAGTCCTTTATTTTCAATAATAAGTAAACTTCAACAGTTCATTCTGCCTGCAAATTTATGGGTATAAAACGACTTTGCAAATGTGAAAACTTTGAATATTTTAATGACATATGCAAAGGTCCACTTCGCTGCACACACCGGCGCAAAAGAAAATGAGTCAGCTTTTCTTGTGTCAACAAGACAAAACCGACTCCAAATTCTTTAAAAATATTTTATTTTTTCCCAGTCATATTCAAAACCAAAGGACGTATACATATTAAAACCCTTCCATCCAGTTGGTTGCCAATGCGGTTACTTCTTTTTCATCTGCCTTCCGGTATCTGATATCCAGGGTATAAATAACATTGTTTTCCTGCCAATATACCATCTTTCCAAGCCAGCCATCCTCAAATTCCGTGGAATCCACTACCCAGAATTCGCGTCCGTTTGTGACCACTGTTTTTCCCGAATAATCTACACCCGGAAAATCATCGGAATAGCTGGTTACTCCTACACTAATTTCTCCATTATAGTTTTCTGTAAATATCCGCGCTTCCGTTTGCGCCTCAATTTCCCCATTCATTTTATAATTAGAAATTAAAGTAAGATCTGTAATTTTTCCTTCTTGTGTTCCATCGACAAACAGATTTACGGACTTCGTTTTTTCATCGAATCGTGTCCATACAAACTTATCATATCCAATATAGTCAAGTGCATCCTTAATACTATCAAATGATTTATCAATTCCGTAAGGACTTTGTGAACTATACATATTGTTAGCCACTACCTGATTCTTTATGATCGATTCGCATTCTTTTATGTTTCCCTTAAAGTTCTTTGTATTAACTCTTGTCGCATCATCTACAACAAATGTTACATCTGTATTTTTATCCGATGCCTCGTTTGCTTTATGGAAAAAGAGTTTTCCCGATGATACCAAATGCGCATACACAACCACGGATGCCGAGCCAATCAGGAAAAACAAGGCAAGCCCGACGAGAACCGGTACAAATGATTTTTTTGTGAAACGCTTTTGCGAACAATCCACTTCTCTTTTATAATCTCCATTCAATTGCATCAATTGATTTAATATCCGCTTATCACTCTGCGGATTTAATTCTATTTTTTCCCATGACTCTGCTATTTTATTTTTCTTCAATCGATTTCACCAAGCCTTTCTTTCAAGATACCTCTAGCTTCTCTTAAGTGATTTCTGACAGTCGAAGACGGTTTCTTTAAAATTGTTGCAATCTCTTCGCTATTATATCCTTCATAATAAAACAGATATACAACGGTCTTGTATTTGTCGGGAAGATTTTGGATTGCTTCCATGGTTTCATCTATCTTCATTTCTTCCCCTGATACATCTTCCATTCCATCCATGTGAACACATTTTTTCTGCCAATGCTTTAACGCATTTTTGCACAAATTTCTTGCGACCCGGATCAGCCATGCCTTCTCATGTTCCGCATTTTCAAAAGAAGGAGCATTCCGGATCAACTGGACAAACGTATCGCTTACCATGTCCTCCGCCTCAGAAACATTCTTCATATAAGCAAAGCAAATTCGGTATATCATATTGTTGTACTCATGGTATATTCTTTCAATTTCATCATTCGAACGAATTACTTTTTTCACGATATACCCCCTTTCACTTATAATACAAATGAGGCTCACAAACTGTCCGTATAAATGTAAAAATATTGATTTCGAATACTATAATATGATCAAAAAAGCCTCCCAGTCGATGCATCTGCTGGGAGGCTACTTAATCTAATGGTTAATCATCCATTCACTATTTAAGCTCAATTTAAATTATACGTTACATTCTTTGCAACTTTTCTGCCGTGTAATCCTGATATACAAAATCCGCATTTGTTTCTATATCATCATGTAGCGTTTCTTCCGGGAAATTGATAAGAGAATCATAAAGAAAAGATTGTTTAACAGCCTTATATGATTCAATTTCAGAAAGATGATACTTTTTTACAATGGTCATAACCACGGAATCCATATATTCTTTTGCTTCTTTTCGCATATTATCTCCTCCTTTTCCGTTTATTATATGGTTTTATTATAGCACACGATATACTTTTTATACAAGTCAATGACTTTAGCGAGTGGAAAGAATACTGACTTTCATAATATCTTCCGCTTTCCGGAATAAATAAACTATAATCTACTTCATTTATATTTAAATCGTTATTCTTTATACGATTGGCTACATTTGCAATCGTTCCATCCGCAATTTCACCAAACACAATGTCATATTTATTATCTTTATTATGATTGGTAATATTATTGTTAATCAGGAACACTTCATCCATACGATTATTTATCACAAATTCAAACCATTGCTGCTCTCTCGGTTTAAAAAATTTTGTATGAAACGTTGGAAACATAGATTCATCCATCAACAATTCAACCAGATAAGCCTCTTCCGAGCAATGATTTCTTCTATTGTAATCCGAAGTCTTTTTCAAAGCACGATCAATTGCTTTCTTTTTATTGTCTGTCGTATAGAAACCTTTTCCAAAGTCAAGATTCGGAAGACTTTTATTTAAATCAATTCCATGTATAGATATGTCAAAAGCAGAACTTAAGTTTGTACCATGGTACACTTTTATCAATAAGTTGTCCTCAATTCATCACTAGTATAGTAAGCGTATTATATACTAACATTGTAAAAAAGTCTACAAAAATATATGCTACACAAAGATGCCAATAGATGGAATAAAAAGAAAGTGTAGCATACACTTCTGCCAATGAACAGAAGTCTGTATACTACACTTTCGTAATGACTGAAAACAATCCCTTAGATTAGTTCCAATGCTGATCCTTGAACACGATCTTACGATAGGTCTCAAAATCAACCCACTTATTAAAGAAGGTTTCGGAAATGCTGCTACCCTCCGATGCAAGCTCTGCCTTGAATGCATCAAGATCCGGCTGGCTGCTTACATGCACTGCGAAGCCTCGTCCGTTGATAACAGGTACATCGTTGTATGTATAATCGGCAAGCGGCTGGATGACGGTAATCTTGCGATCACGTACCTGTACTGCTACCTGATCACGGAGCACAACGACATCGAAGTTGTCCGGATACTGATAAGAATCGCCTGCAACCGGAATCTCATCACCGATCGTATAGGTCTTGCCGGATGGTTGTACCTTAAATACGGTCATGCTCTCCAAATCATAGTAGAACTCTTCGAAGATATCTCCGTTGGCTTTCAGGTTACCGGATACGAATGCACATTTGACATCCTTGCTCTCATCGAGTGCCGGATTCTCTACAACACCACATGCGGATGTCATGTTCGTGATACGATCGATCAGGATCAGCTCGCCAAGTGTCTTATGATTTAAAAAGGCATCAAGTACGATCTCTTCCTGAAGTACCAGATCACAGACTGCGATCTCGTTCTTTCTGAGACGTCCGACCGGAATGTACTCACCGGTGTTGACATCGATCTTGTACTGGATATTCTTAAGGATTCCCGGAATGGTTTCCGTTCCGATCTTGACCAGATAATCCTTGCCGACCGTCAGTTCCTGATCGTCCATCCACAGGATCGTTGCGGTAAATTTCTTGCTGACCGGAAGCTCTACGGTTGTAAGAACGCAGCCTCTGGATACGTCCACTTCCTTGTCAAGCTGAATCGTTACCGGACGGCCGGCATCGGCGCTGTCCGCATTCTTATCACCGACTAAAATGCTCTTGACCTTGGCATGCTCGTTGCTCGGAAGTGTGATGACCTCATCGCCGACTGCGATGCTGCCACTTTCGATCTGTCCCTGGAATCCGCGGAAGGTATGATCCGGACGGCACACACGCTGTACCGGCATATAGAATCCGTCCTCCTGCTTTTTCTCGCTGACATCGATATCCTCAAGATAAGAAAGGAGCACCGGTCCGTCATACCAGTTCATCTTGTCGGAACGCTTTGTGACATTATCGCCCTCCGTTGCAGAAACCGGAATGATCTGCACGCTCGCAAGCGAAAGTTCGCTTGAAAGTTCCTCGATCTGGGCGGTGATCTCCTTGAAACGGTCCTCGCTGTAATCCACAAGATCCATCTTGTTAACTGCAAATACAAAATATTTGATTCCCATCAAAGCGCAGATTCTCGCGTGGCGTCTGGTCTGCACAAGCACTCCCTGCTTAGCATCTACGAGGATGACAGCAAGGTCTGCAAACGATGCGCCGACCGCCATGTTTCTTGTATACTCTTCGTGACCTGGTGTATCTGCCACGATAAAACTTCTCTTATCGGTTGTGAAGTAACGGTATGCGACGTCAATCGTGATACCCTGCTCACGCTCTGCCATCAGACCGTCAAGAAGCAGTGAATAGTCGATCGCACCGCCGCGGCTTCCGACTTTGGAGTCCAATTCCAATGCCTTTTCCTGATCTGCGTACAGCAGCTTGGAATCGTATAAAATATGTCCGATCAGTGTTGACTTTCCGTCATCCACACTTCCGCAGGTAATAAATTTCAGTAATCCGCTCATTAGAAATAGCCCTCCCTTTTTCTTCTTTCCATGCTGCCGGCTGCCTCGTTATCGATCACTCGGGTGGTTCGCTCCGACTCGACTGCACTTAAGGTCTCATCGATGATCTCATCGAGTGTGGTTGCGGTGGATTCAATACCACCGGTCAGCGGGTAGCAGCCAAGTGTACGGAAACGCACACTCTTGTGCTCGATCTTCTCACCCGGACGAAGTTTCAGTCGGTCATCATCTACCATGATGATCTGTCCGTCACGCTCAATGACCGGACGCTCCGCTGCAAAGTAAAGCGGTACGATGTCGATGTTCTCACGCTTGATGTACTCCCAGATGTCCGTCTCGGTCCAGTTGGAAATCGGGAAAACACGGATACTCTCGCCTTTGTGGATCTTCGAGTTATAAAGTTTCCACATCTCCGGACGCTGGTTCTTCGGATCCCATGCATGGTTCTCGTTACGGAAGGAGAAGATTCGCTCCTTCGCGCGGGACTTCTCCTCGTCACGTCGTCCGCCACCGAATGCAGCTGTAAATCCATATTTGTTTAAGGCCTGCTTTAACGCCTGTGTTTTCATGATGTCGGTGTAAGCACTGCCGTGGTCAAACGGATTGATGCCCTGCTTTACGCCGTCCTCGTTGATGTATTCGATCATCTCGATCCCAAGCTTCTTGACTGTCTCATCACGGAACTTGATCATTTCCTTGAACTTCCATGTCGTGTTGACATGCAGGAACGGAAAAGGTGGCTTCTCCGGATAGAAGGCTTTCATCGCCAGATGGAGCATTACGGAGCTGTCTTTTCCGATGGAATACAGCATTACCGGTTTCTCACACTCGGCTGCCACTTCTCGTATAATGTAGATTGCCTCTGCTTCGAGTGCATCAAGATGGGATAATTCACTCATGTTGTTCCTCCTTTATGTAGGTCATTAATATTTATTCGAATCTTTCTTGTTTACCGTAATTACTTCGGTTGTGCCATCTGTCTTATCAATCTGCCAATTGAGCAGATCTCCCTGCGTGGAGACCGTCATCTTACTGCCCATACCGCCGATATCGGCTCCCAGATAGAACGAGATCGCACCGAATGCACATTCCTTGATACAGGAAGCGCAGCCCCAGCAGTCCTTCGGATAACGGATGTAAGCTTTCTTATTCTCATCCAGTTCGATCAGACTTCCCGGACAGACCGCGGTACACTTTGTACAGCTTTTACATTTCATTTTATCGATTGCTATGCTCATACCGCTTGCCTCCTTCTAGATCTCTGTAGATCATCTCGATCTTTCCATCCACCAGACGGGAATTCACATACCGCAGCCACTCGTCAGACTTCTTGGGATAATCCAGATTCTCCGCAAAGCTGTGCCAGCGCGTCTCTTTTCTCGCACGCAGATGTGCGATCACAGTCAGACATACCGTCAGGCGCTCCTTCAGTTCATAGACGAACATCAGCTCATGCATGTCTTCCGCTTTCAGCCCCTCCGCAAGTGTCTGGATCTGTCTGATCTTCTCCTCCGCCATGTCAAGCTGCTTCGCATTAAACTGATAATGGGTCCCGATGCCTCCTGCGTAAGTATCCATCACTTTCTGCATCGCCTCTTCCAACTGCTCCACGGTAAACACCGCGTTTTCTTTCTGTAAGATGGCATCGTACTCAGCAACTTTGTCGTTCAGACTTTGAACCGATTGCGCAACTTCATGATTCCATGCCGCCTCTGTATCGTTCTTGATCTCAACAATATTCTTTCCGTTCGCTGTATCGGTGTTCACATCTTCTAAGTTTCCGGTCACAACCTTGTCTGCTTCTTCCGCATCCAGCTGTTCCACTATGCGAAGTGCTGCAATCTCACCTTCCACCAATGCTCCGGTCACATACTTCTGCGGACATCCTCCTGCCACATCGCCTGCGGCAAAAAGCCCGTGAATCGTCGTCTCACGATTCGTATCCACCCAGTAACCGCTCGCCGTATGACCTCCGACGATATATGGCTCCGTGCCTTCGATCTCCACATTCTGCTCACTCGGATTCTTACCGGACTCCACCCATTTGAGTGTCTGGCTCGGTGCCATATTCAGGTACGCTTTGCGAAGCGCATCGTCCTGCTCCGCAGTAATGCCTTCCGTCCGCAGATAACACGGTCCGCGTCCTTCCAGATTCTCCTGCACGGTTCCGTACACACGCTGCGAGGTGGTCAGTCCATATTTCGTCTCATACACTTCGCCCAAAGCGTTCACCTGCTTTGCGCCGACCCCCTGTGCAATCGTTCCGGTCGGTGCAATCGTGTCCTTACACCGGAGTGCAATAAATCGCATCTCAAACGTGGTCATCTCCGCTCCCGCACGGATTCCCATCGCGTAACCTGCGCCTGTGTTAAACGGAGGATACCACATCTTATGTCTTGAAAATCCCGGATTGTTTGGCTTGTATAATCCAGCGGCTCCGCCGGTTGCGATCAGCACTTTCTTCGCGCGGATCTCATACGCTTTCTGCTCCTCGATGGAGAAGCCATACGCTCCAAGGATCTGATTGTTTTCCACAATATAGTCTGTAATATTCAGTCGGTTGATCACCGTTACGTCATCTAATTTTGATACTGCATCCGCAAGAAGCGGCTTAAAGTTCTCGCCGTTGATCTTGATGTTACGGTTTCCTCTGGCAACATACTCACCGTTCTCATCCTTTAAGATGACCAGTCCGAGCTGTTCCATCTTCGCCGTCACACGGTTTAAGCCTTCCGACATCGTCAGAAGAAGATCTTCACGCACAATGTTGTCCGCATCCTTCTTCGCATAATCCACATAATCCTGTGGTTTTCTTCCCTTTACGATATATGCATTTAACGCATTTACTCCGGCAGCTAAGCATCCGCTTCGTTTGATGTTGGCTTTCTCCGCGATCACAACCGAATAATCGGAATGCTCTCTAATCGTCATTGCCGCGTAGCAGCCGGCGGTTCCGCCACCGATGATCAGAATGTCGGTATACAGCACTTCCTTCTGTGTAATTTTCATATCCATTCCTCTCTTTATATTTTTTCTGATACACGAATTGCTCCGTTGCCATGCAACTCCCGCAATTCTACACAGATTCGCAATCCGTTGATTTTTTCAAAATCACTTCTTGCTCATCCGTGTGCGGGTCATTAATCCAGAATACGTTTTCTGCAAGCAGAACTGTATTCTGGATTTTGACACCTTGTATCAGATATAGAATACATCATCGATCTGCATCTCCTGATTCTCCACGAGATACGTCTGATGCTCATCAAAGATGTAAAGGCGATAGATCAGCACATACACCTTCTGCCCGATCTCAAGCGGATCTTTTTCTAATGACCGCTCCGCCACAATCTCAATTCCATCGATGTCTACGACAATATCTAGATGATTGCCACGAAAGACAATGTCTTTGACAAAACCTTCCTCCGTCGCGCTGATGAACCGCTCCGGTTCGCTGCGCGAAAGCTTCACAAATTCCGGTCTCAGTACTGCGTGATCCGCGCCCTCGATCCGGTCAAAGCCGCAAAGTCTGTCGTATTCATTCACAACTGAGGATCGTCCGATAAACTGTGCAACGAACGGTGTGTCCGGTGCTTTATAGATTTCCATCGGCGTTCCCATCTGCTCGATGCGTCCGTGATTCGTGATGATGATCTCATCCGCGACCTCGACCGCCTCATCCTGGTCGTGCGTGACAAAGATGCTTGTGATGCCAAGCTTTGTCACCATCTCTTTGAGCCAGGTACGAAGCTCCGTTCTGACTTTCGCATCGATCGCCGCAAACGGCTCATCAAGGAGCAGTACCTGCGGATTCGGTGCAAGCGCACGCGCGAAAGCGACTCTCTGCCGCTGTCCGCCGGACAACTGATTCGGATAACGCTTCTCGAGTCCGGTCAGTCCGGTGAGCTCAAGCAGCTCCGTCACGCGTTTTTTAATTTCTTTCTTCGGAACCTTCGCCAGCTCCAGACCAAATGCGACATTGTCAAACACCGTCATGTAACGAAACAACGCATAACTTTGGAACACGAAACCGATGCCGCGTTTGGCTGCCGGAATATCATTGACACGCTGTCCATCAATGTAGATGTCGCCGGAGTTGGGATTTTCCAGTCCTGCGATCATGCGAAGCAGCGTTGTCTTGCCGCTGCCGGACGGTCCGAGCAATGCGACCAGCCTGCCTTTTTCGATGCCGAAGCTTACATTGTCCGAGGCTTTAAAGTCCCCATAATTTTTACAGATATTTCTCATTTCCACATACATATCGTCTACCTCTTTTGCCTCATCTAACGTGGTGTGTGGTTTTTCTTATTGCGATATTCAAAAATATTGCGAAGGATCAACACAACGACTGCGATCAGTACCAGAATCGATGATACCGCAAACGCCGCGGTAATCGATGTGTCGGTGCCGGACATGTACAAAGCGTCAATCTCAAGCGGAAGTGTGAATGTCTCACCTCTCGTCTTCGATAAGGCGTTGACTGCGCCGAACTCTCCAAGTGCTCTTGCTGTACAGAGGATGATGCCGTAGATCAGTCCCCACTTCATCTGTGGGAGCGTGATCCGGCGAAAGATTGTCCAGCCGCCGGCTCCCATGAGTGCCGCCGCTTCCTCCTCGTCTTTGCCTTCCGCATTCAGGATTGGGATAATCTCACGCGATACATACGGAAATGTAACAAAAATCGTTGCGAGCACAACGCCCGGCAATGCGAACGTAATTCTGATATTGGTTCCGAGCAGCTGATTCAGCCAGCGGATACCCGGATACGTCCATCCAAGTCTTCCGAACGTCATCAGGAAAGCGAGTCCGACAATGACCGGTGAGATGGAAAACGGAATGTCAATAAGTGTTGCCAAAACCTGTTTCCCTTTGAACGAAAACTTCGTCAGAAGCCACGCTGCTGTAATTCCGAAAAACGTGTTGACGGCTACCGCGATCACCGTTGCAAGCAGGGTAACCAGCAATGCGCTCTTCACATACTCGGTAGAGATCGCTTCCAAATAGAATTTCACGCCTTCGCTCAAGGAATTTATGATGATCGAACAAAGCGGAAGCACCAGCATGATTCCGATGAACAGAACGCTTATGCCGATCAATATGTATTTTGTAATTTTCTTGCTGCTTTGTTCCATGTGTGTGTCCTCTATAATATGTTCGTTCTTGCCGCTTGTCTCATCTGTACGATATTGACACCGAACAGAATCACAAACGAGAAAATCAGCATAACAAGTGCGATTGTGGTAGCACTTGCATAATCAATGTAACCCAGCTTCTGCATGATCACATACGATACCACCTGTGTCTGCTCTCTGGCACTATTGCCGGAAATATAGATCACGCTTCCGTACTCGCCGACGCCTCTGGCAAAGGCAAGTCCGAATCCGGTTAAGATTGCCGGTCTCAGTTCCGGAAAGATTACTTTATAAAAGGTCTGCCACCGGTTCGCACCAAGCATAAAGGATGCTTCCTCATACTGGTGATCCAGCTTCTCAAGTACCGGCTGTACTGCACGGATGACGAACGGAATTCCAATAAATACTAATGCGATCACGAGTCCCAGATGCGTGTATGATACTTTGATTCCAAGCTTCGCAAGCGGCTTTCCAAGAAAGCCTGTCTCCGAATACAGTTTGGAGAGTGTGATACCCGCGACTGCGGTCGGCAGAGCAAACGGAAGCTCGATGCATCCATCAAGCAGGCGTTTTCCGGGGAAATCATACCGGACAAGCACCCAGGCTACGATGACACCAAACACACAATTGATAAGTGCCGCTGCCAGTGAACAAAGGATGCTCGTACGAAACGCATGCAACACATTCGGCTTTGTCACCAGTGCGAAGAACTCCGACGGTGAAAGCTTCAGTGCATAGACGAACACCGATGCAAGCGGGATTAAGATGAGCAGGGAAAGCATCGTAATTACGATTCCCATTGTCAAATGATATCCCGGGATAACCCGTACTTTTTTCGCTTTATTAGTACTCGTAGATTTCATCAAACATTGCTCCATCGTCAAAATAGGTCTTGTATGCGTTGTCCCATCCGCCGTAATCATCAATCGTGTACAGCTTGATATTCAGGTCAAATTTATCTGCATACTCTGTCAAAATTTCTTCATTCGCCGGTCGGTATCCATACTCCGCTGCCATACGCTGCGCCTCGTCACTGTACAGATACTCCAGATACTCGCGGCTGACTTCCTGCGTGCCGTTCGCATCCGCATTGTCATCGACGATCGCCACACTCGGCTGCGCCAGAATGCTGACCGACGGCGTGATGAGTTCGTACTCATCCGGATAACTGCTCATCGTCGTCAAAGCCTCATTCTCCCACGCGATCAGCACATCACCCTTCTGGTTCTCCACGAACGTTGTGGTCGATCCGCGCGCTCCGGAATCCATCACCGAAACCTGCGCATATAATTTCCGAAGGAAATCCTCTTCCTTTGCCTCATCTCCGTATGCTTCCTTCGCATAGGACAACGCCGCAAGGAAATTCCAGCAGGCACCGCCGCTGCTCTTCGGGTCCGGCGTGAGCACTTCCACATCCGGCCGGGTGAGATCATCCCAGTCTTTAATGCCTTTCGGATTGCCTTTCCGCACGAGAAAGACGATCGTAGAGGTGTACGGTGCGCTGTCCCTGTCAAACTCTTCTTTCCACCCCGGCTCGATCAGTCCCGTCTGCTCGATCAGTGTGATATCATGCTCCAAAGCCAGTGTTACGACATCCGCATTACATCCCTCGACCACCGATCGTGCCTGCGCTCCGGAACCTCCGTGCGACTGGATGACTTCCACTTTCTTACCGAACTTGTTCTCATAATATTGCTCAAACAACGGATTGTATGCCTCGTAGAATTCACGCGTCGGATCGTAGGAAACATTCGTGATCGTAATCGTATCGCTTTGCTTCCCGCCGCATCCGGTGAGGGCAATGGTAAGAAGAAGCGTTACCGCTGCGAAGCGCCGGAATGTGCGACATCGCGTGCCGCATTTACGACTTTCTTCTTTATATATAGTTGTGAAGTCTGGTTTCTTACTGTAATTCTTCACGTTTTATCCTCTTTGCTACGTTATGCAACTATTCTCTCTTCCCCACATGCAAGCATGTCGCATCCGTTTCCTTATTCATAGGAAGGCTGAATCGTAACACTTATTCTAAAATAGGGAAGTAGATAAATATCTCTCTCCGGTATCCGGAAGCAGTACCACGATCCGCTTGCCTGCATTCTCCGGTCGCTTCGCCAGCTCTGTTGCCGCCCAAAGTGCCGCGCCCGACGAAATTCCAACCAGAAGTCCGTCCGACTTTGCGACCTCGCGCGCTGTCTCAAACGCTTCCTCGTTGCCAACCTTAATGATTTCATCCACAAGGCTCATATCCATAACCTTCGGAATAAATCCGGCGCCGATTCCCTGAATCTTGTGTGGGCCAGGCTGCTCTCCGGATAATACTGCGGATGTTGCCGGTTCCACTGCGATAATCTTCACATCCGGATTCTTCTCACGAAGTCCCGCTCCGGTTCCGGTTAATGTTCCACCGGTTCCGACGGAGGATACGAAGATATCCACATTTCCATCGGTATCCTGCCAAATTTCCTGAGCAGTCGTCACTTTGTGAATCGCCGGATTTGCTTCATTCTCGAACTGCTGCGGAATGAATGCATTTCCATATTCTTCCTTCAGCTGCGCTGCTTTCTCGATCGCACCACGCATTCCTGCGCGTCCCAGTGTCAGCACAATTTCCGCACCGAGTGCTTTCACGATCTTGCGTCGCTCCATACTCATGGTGTCCGGCATCGTCAGAATCAAATGTAATCCTTTCGATGCGGTAACAAACGCAAGTCCGATTCCGGTGTTGCCACTTGTCGGCTCAATGATGACCGTATTCTGATTGATCTTGCCATCCTTGATTCCCTGCTCGATCATCGCGTTCGCCACACGATCCTTCACACTTCCGAGCGGATTAAAATACTCAAGCTTCGCAACGACCTGCGCCTTCAGTTCCTTCTTCTTCTCATAATTGGATAATTCCAGTAACGGTGTGCCTCCGATCAGCTCCGTTAATTGTTTTGCAATCTTCTCCATCATCGTTTCCTCTTCTGACCATTTATCTTTCGCATCAAATTTCTATAATTGTTTCTCATTTAAGTTTTATTGTGTTTTATCATACCCCACTATTCCTACTATGTCAATAGGTATTCTGGGTTAAAGTAATAAAATGCACCGGGAACCTACTCGTTCCCGGTGCTTATCAATCCCATTTTTCTATTATAGCATTCCATCCCGCAGCACATCATGATCGCGCAGCAGTTTTTCGATCACGGTTCCCTTGATCTTGCCAACCAGCGGTTTCTTGATCACATTGAGCGGTCCTAAATCCATCTGTAATGGCGATTTTCCATCCATCAGCTTCACGCTACTGTCTAACAGTTCACGCACATCGTAGACACTGCCCCATACCTCCGGCACGCCACGATCCACGCCCAGCAGCCCATAGACCGCTTCCATTGCAGTACGCACAGAATACTCCGTCGTAAATACCGTATCTCTCGGGGTCTCCGTAAACTGTCCAAGGAATGCGAAGTTGACACAGCCATCCGGAATAACATCCGGGCGGTCGCCTTTGGTTCTTGGCATAAAGAATGCGGTGATATACGGCATCATGGTTGGTACACAGACCGCACTGTGCTCTGCCAGATCTTCGATCTGATCTTCCGGCACACCAAGATGATACAGCCATTCTTCTGTGATTTCCTTACCAGTACACTCCTTCATCGGCTTCTTGATAAAGTCACCCTGGGCATCGGTAAACAGGCCGTATACCCATACGCAGACCTTGTCTTTGTCCTGCTCCTTGAACTGCCCCTGACGATTGATCGTCCAACTTAATAACCAGCTGGAATCCCTGCAGCTTACGATACCACCGGTAACGGTCCCTCCGCTGCGCGGATCACGCTTACAGATTTTCTCAATATATGGGAGGATCTTGTCATCCAGCGTTGTAACGGTTGCCGATTCCCAATTGGTCTTGGCAATGTCGGAGCAGAATTTCTCCGGATGTCCGAAAGAAGGGTCCTGCTTTGCAATGTTCTTCCACAGACTCCAGCAGCCACTGGTGCGCACCTCTGCGTCCCCATTCGGTGCATGATTCTGATCACCGTAGATTGTGCCCTCGGTGCAGCTTCCGTTTGTGACAAAGACCAGATCATTTTCTGTCAGGACAATGCCAGTCTCTACGCCTTTGACTTTACATTCAATGGTTTTTGCCACTTTCTTTCCATCTTTGATGTCAAAAATAACGTTGGTTACTTCGGTGTTGAACTGGAACTCAACCCCGGCATCCTCGAGATATTTCTGCATCGGAAGAATCAGGGATTCGTACTGGTTATAACGCGTAAATTTCAGTGCGGAGAAATCCGGCAGACCGGAAATATGGTGGATAAACCGCTGGAAGTACAGCTTCATCTCCAAAGCACTGTGCCAGTTTTCAAATGCAAACATTGTGCGCCAATACAGCCAGAACGTGGAATCGAACACTTCCTCATCGAATACATCCTCGATGGTCTTGTCGTACAGATCTTCATCCTTTGTCATAAAAAGCTTCATGATCTCCATGCAGCCCTTCTGGCTTAAGTTAAACTTTCCATCCGTATGTGCATCCTCACCGCGATTTTCCGTTGCACGGCAAAGCGAATAGTTCGGATCCTCCTTGTTCAGCCAGTAATACTCATCCAGCACGGATGCCCCTTCGATTTCCAGTGACGGAATGCTGCGGAACAGATCCCACAGACACTCAAAATGGTTCTCCATCTCACGGCCACCACGCATCACATATCCGCGGGTCGGATCAAAGATACCATCACAGGCACCTCCCGCCACATCCATTGCCTCCAGAATATGGATATGAGAACCAGGCATCTGACCATCTCTTACAAGAAAACATGCCGTTGCCAGTGCTGCAAGTCCGCTACCGACAATATATGCACTCTTGTCATCGACTCCTTGCGGCTTCTTTGGTCGGGCAAATGCCTCGTAGTTTCCATTGGTATAATAAATTCCCTTGCTGTTCTTTTCATATTTTCCGCGTTCCGTGTTGCGGTAATCAATTGGCGGCTCCGCCTTTGCAATTTTTTTAATTTTCTGCTTATTTGATTTATTTGTTGCATAGGCAAGACCAGCTCCTGCTGCAACTGCTGCGATTCCAAGTCCTAATTTTTTATTCTTTGACATATCGTTTCTCCTTTCTGCGGTCATTCAACCGATTGTTTATGGGACAACTTCGATACACTTATATTAACCAGTTCTCTGAAAAGAAACCATTTACAAAACGAGGGAACTGATAAAAATTTTATCAATTCCCTCGTTTTGATCAATTGTCTGGTTTTAGACAACATTCTTAAAATTTTCAATCGACCGCGCAATGTTTCCATCCAGTGCAGTTCCCATCATCTGCACGATCTTGTGATAATCTTCCTGCATCCCCTTATCGATCCAGTCAAGCATAATTCCCACAAAGCCATACTTATAGAAATCTGCAATAAATGATTTGTCCTCATCCGCAATCTCAACGTCTTTGCATTTTTCCTCGACCACATGAACGATCAGTTCATAAGTCAGCTTATACAGATACTGTTCCACCTTTTCGCGGGCAACCGCATGATATACATTCATAATAAAAGGCTTATTTTCCAACACCGCCTCAAAAATCTGCGAAATACCTTCCTGCCATGTGTCGTAGGTTTTCTTGTCCTGCAGCGCACGCTTGCCATCCTCCACACACGCCCACTCAACCAAATCATAGATGTCCTTGAAATGATAGTAGAATGCCATACGGCTGATTCCACAATGCTCCGTCAGATCGTTGATCGTGATTTTGTCGATTGGCTTTGTGCGCAAAAGTTCTTTTAAAGATGCTTCCAGCGCCAGCTTCGTCGTGTTTGCCATAAAAATACACCTCGCAATATATCAATGTCATAACACGAACCTGACATTTCTTCAAGCTTTAATTTCTACAAAATATTTATTTACAAAATACTTTCCCAGTCCTCTACTTTGCAAAGTGCAGGAGCTTCATAATCTGCATGAAGTGACTGATAGAACGGTCCAACCCCAAGGGATTTCATGCCGCCGGCTGCAGCCGCCTCAATTCCCGCAGCAGAATCTTCCACAACAAGACACTCTTCTGGTGGTAACCCGAGCTTTTTTGCTGCAACTAAAAACACTTCAGGATCCGGCTTCGACTTCGTTGTGTCCAGTCCACAGCTTATTTTGTCAAAATATGGCATTAATCCGGTCTTCTCCAAAATGACCGGTGCGTTCTTACTTGCAGACCCCACCGCAAGAAGAAGTCCCCCATTCTTTAACTTCTCCAGCACATCCTTCACATTTTCAAGTACTGAAGATTCATCCATTTCCTCGAGGAGTTCCAGATAATATCCATTCTTTCGCTCGGCAAGTTCGATCTTCTCCTCCTCACTGTATGTCCGATCTGCTTTTTCCAACACGATTTCTAATGATGCCATACGACTGACTCCGCGCTGGCGACGATTGTCCTCTCTTGTAAAGCCTGTAATATGTAATTCCTGTGCAAGGCGTTTCCATGCCTGATAGTGCATTTCATCTGTTGACACAAGAACTCCATCTAAATCAAAAATAACACCCTTTATCATAATCTCACTCCTAATCCGAATAGGCACCGATTTCTGTAACCGTACCCTCATTTGCTTTGATATTTACTTCGTACTCCATTCCCTGATATATCACACGAAACCGCATTGCTTTCATACTTTTCGGAAGATGCGGATGACAGACCAGTCGTCCATTCTCCACGCAGACTCCGGCAAAGCCTTCAACCGCAGTCATATAAGCTGCTCCTGCTGCCGCAGGATGTGTTCCTCCGATATAAACAAGTCCGGCCCATTCTTTTCCGCCTTCTTTCAGATCTGCCATTGCAGACTTCAGGAAAAACGGATATGCGCGATCCGGCTCTCCGATTTTGCAGGCAAGCATTGCATACATTCCTGCACTAAGGGAGGAGCCATGCTCCGTTCTTGGTTCATAGTATTCCCAATTTGCACGAAGCACAGCCGAACTATAATCTAGGCTAAACAGGTTTAATGCAGTAACAACATCCGCCTGTTTAATGATCTGTGTGTGTGATGCGACTCCATATGCGCCGCCCCAATATTCTTTTTCGTGCAAAATCCTGCTTCTCACGTCCTCTAAAGATGCATCCTCCAACTCAAAATATCCATCGAATTGCTCGACAATATCCTTATGCTTTCCCGCTCTCTGAGGTTGCGGTATATACAACTTTTCAAATGCATCTGCAAATATATGAATTAATTTCTTTCCATCATACATATCCGGCAGCATGTGCTGGTCTATCGCTAACGTAATTACTTCTATCGCTTTCTCCAACACATACTTTGCCATTCGGTTTGTGTAAACATTATTATTCACACGCTCATGATACTCATCCGGACCGATGACATCATGAATTTCATAATCATTTCGCGTCAACCGGTGAATAAGCAGACTGTAGTAGAATCTGGCACATTCAATAACCGTTTTGATGCCATCTGCATCAAGCAGACTCTTGTCACCAGTCCACTCTGTATATCGCATAATTCCATATACGACGGCAGCAGAGATATGAACCTGTTTATCCTTGAAATATGTGCGCATCGGGCGCCCGGTAAAAACGTCCGTAACGTTATAATCCGTACACGCATCATAGCCGCCTTCCTGACTCTCCCACGCATAGAAAGCGCCTTCATATCCATAATGTTTTGCTTTATCCAATGCCCCTTGTAACGTATCAATTCGGTACTTCATCAGCACACGGGCAGTATCCGGATCCGTCATCAGGAAGAAATCCAGCATAAACATCTCTGTATCCCAAAAGACAGCACCTTTATATGTCTGTCCGGACAGCCCCCTCGCCGGGATCGACAGACTTTGGGTATGTCGCGGTGCAATCGAATGCAGATGATATAATGAATAATTGACTGCCTGCATTGCTTTCGCGTCACCCTCAATCTGAACTTCCGAGTGTTTCCATAAAGATTCCCAATAAGCAGAGTGCTTTTGTTTTAAAGCGTCATAACCATTGACCCTGTTTTTTCTGAGCTGTTGCAAAGCGCTCTCCTTCGGCAGCCCACAATCCTTACCGGTATATACACAGACCAGTTTATCTGTTGTATAAACTTCGCCCGGAACCGAACGAAACAGAACGCGATGCAACAACTTATGATGCTTTGTATCCCGGTCCACATTCGACGGATATGACGTCTGAATCGTCTCTGCTACGACAATCGGTATCTGCTCTTCATGCGTCCTTGCTGTCACAGTGATATAGTCAAGCTGCTCCTCCATCATAACTGCTTCTAGATGTGGTCCGTTTAAATCCCATACAGCGGTATCAATACCTGTCACCAGTTCGACATCAGCCGGGAAATCGGTGCAGATCTGTATGCGCATTCCGATCGTATGAACATCCTGCATACTCGCAAAACGCTCCGTCCTTAAGGTAATCGTTCCCTTTTTTGTCTGCCATGTCGTATGTCTCTGAAAAATTCCATGACGATAATCCAGAGAAATGCCATGTGCTTCCGGAAGCGTCTTTGGAAGCCTGTAATCCGTTCCGTCCACACGAATATACGAATAACATCCGTTTGGCAGATTAATCGGCTCACGCCACCCACTGGCCTGATCGTAAATTCCCGCCAGATTAATTGCCGGAAGCTTATCCTTTTCATACTCATCAAGAGTACCACGGATACCCATATAACCATTGCCAACCAGATATCGATTGCCAAGCGTGGCCGCTTTTGCTTCCTCGTATCCTTCTTCCCTTATTGTCCAATCAAACATTCTGCTTCTCCTTTATGCTGGAATTGCAAATACCTGTCTTTTTTCATTAATTGCAGCTTTTTGTCCATAAATGCAGACCTCAACCTCTTTCCCACCTGCAGTACTCAGACTCACGCCATCTTTCTTGACATCCACACAAAGGATCTCGTCCTCATATACAACATGGAACCGATATCCGTCCCATTGTTCAGGAATAGAAGGGGCCAAAGTAAGGGACTCCCCATCTGCACGTAATCCACCAAAACCATATACAATGTTCATCCAGGCCGCAGCAATTGAAGTTGTATGTAAGCCGTCCCCACTGTTCCGGTTATAATTGTCAAGATCCATACGCGTTGCAAATTTAAAGAAATCAAACGCTTCCTCCTTTTTGCCAAGCTGCGCCGCCAAAATCGAATGTACCGATGGCGAAAGCGAACTCTCATGAATACAGCGCGGCTCATAAAATTCATAGTTGCTGCGCAGCACATCCTCAGAAAACTGTGAATTAAACAAAAGCAGGAACATTAAGACATCCGGCTGCTTAATCATATCGTTTCGATAAATGCGATCATATGTCCAATGATCATACAGCGGGAATTCCTCAATCGGTATTGCATCCACATCAATATGCGGTAATTTGAAAAATCCATCATGCTGCTCAAACAGTTTCCGCTCGACATCATAAGGGATATACATCTTATCCGCTTTCTGTTTCCAGTCTACGCCCTCACCGTCCTTATAATTTACCCGTCTGATAACTTCCTCATATACCTCAGGCATATTCTTTTTCATACGCTCCAACACATCAAGCGTATAGCGGAAACTAAACTGTCCCATATAATTTGTATACGCATTATGGTTAACCATCATCTGGAATTCATCCGGTCCCATGACTCCATAAAATCCATAGCAGGTATGATCCGCATTATAATCACCGCGCGTTGCAAGCATACGACAAATTTCGATCAGCATCTCAAGTCCGTATTTCTCCGTAAAAGAAGTGTCCTGTGTCACTTTCTCATAAATCCAGATTCCGTAAGCAACTGCTGTCGAAGCTTGCAGCTGAAGGCTTGCATGCTGCCAGAGATTACAGCACTCACGACCGCTGATCGTAGCGATCGGATAGAATGCTCCCTCGCAATCCAATGCCTTAGCACGCGCTCTTGCTTCATCTAATGTCGCATATCGGAAATATAACAAATTCTTTGCGGCCTGCTTATCGTGGAACAGGAAGAACGGAAGACAATACGTCTCGGTATCCCAGAACGCATTTCCATTGTAAGCTTCTCCTGTCAGTCCTTTCGCGCCAATATTCGTACCCATGATTGCGCCGTGATAGGTTTGAAACATTTGGAAAATACAAAAACGGATTCCCTGCTGGTTTTCCTCATCACCAGATATTTCGACATCCGATTTCTCCCATACTTTTTCCCACCATTTGCAATTGGATGCATACAAAGAATCAAAAGTCAGTGTCCTCATAGCTTTGTCAGCATGATCCATACCCTGTTTTTGTGACAGCGGAGACACGTTCCATACAATCTTATCAAGCGAATAGCTCTCCTGATCCTTTATGAACAGCGTATATTCCTCTGCCACACATTTATCCCCAAGAATTGCACGTGTCGCACCGGTATCAACAATGGTTCCCTGCATCGCACAATAGCTATCAAGCTTCATCTTCGTATTCTTAGTGCAGCAGCTGATATGACCTCTGTGTTTCTCCATAGCCTGATTACTGCAGTCCCACCTTCCAGTCTGCTCAGAACCATGTACCGTATTGCAGTCAAGGCCTGCACTCACACGAATTTCTCCATTGTATCCTTTGGACGTAATGATCAGTCTCTGTGCAGCAGCTTCATTTGTCACCATTGAAATCAGTCGTTCCATCTGAATCTCAAGTGTTCCTCTTGCGGTATGCCATAAGAACTTCCTGCAAAGTAATCCGGTCTTTAAACTTAAACAGCGGTAAAAATGATCAAACTTTACTTTTGCAAGATCAAGCTTTTCATCGCCAGCCCAAATGCGTAAATAAAGCCAGTCAATGCTGTTTACCATAAACTCCGTTTCCTGAACAATACCCTTATATCCTTCGGCTGCGGCTTTATGTCTCTCATAAACACCATTAAAATAGCTTCCAAGAAGTGTTGGTCCGCCATATCCCTCCTCAAAATATCCTCGCACACCCATATACTCATTTCCGAGTGAAAATACGGACTCTGCAACCTTTCCATACTCCGGATCAAAGCCCTCCTCGATAACATTCCAAGGATCTACCTTAAAATAACTGTCTGCAATTTTTGCCATATATCTTTCCTCGCTTTACTTTTTTACTGTATTTTGTATAAATATGAACTTTTTATAATACGATCCTGATCTCATCCTGCATAGGCACCACTTTTTCATTATTTTTATAAATAATGCGCAAAGATTTATAACTATGTGGATATCCCTTCAACATCCGCTGCATATAGAATTCATTCTCTTCAGAAAACGAGAAGGAATACAGATTATATTGTCCCTGTCTATAATGAAACGACTCTCCGTCATCCTGATAATGAATATAACTTCCTTTGCCCGGATAAACATGTAGAATTAGTTCATCAATCTCCTGCTCTCCTACATACTGCTGAATTGGATAGTTCGGCAATATTGTTCCAGCCTTAATAAAGATTGGACACACATCAAGGGGCGCATCTTTAATAAAATACCGAGGTCCTGTTATCACCTCATCTGTCTCATAATCAATCCATTCCCCTTTCGGCAGATACACCAGTTTTTTTCTGCTTCCCTGTGTAACGACCGGAGAAATCAGAATTCGATCTCCCAACATAAACTCATCATTCAATTCCCATGTATTTATATCATCCTCATACTCCATGACTAATGGACGCATTACAGGGATTCCGTTTTTCTCCATTCCGCAAAAACAGTCATATAGATACGGCAGAAGCTGATAACGCAATTCCACAAACTTTTTATAGATACGGCAGGTTTCCTCATCAAACTGCCACGGTTCCTGATAGGTACCAACCTTCGAAGAATGATTACGACACAGTGGCGAAAAGCATCCTACCTGCATCCATCGAACCAGTAATTCTGCCGTCGTATCGGATCCAAATCCTCCGATATCGGTGCCGCAAAATCCCATTCCACTCATCCCCAGATTGCATAATTGCGGAATCGCCATCTGTAAATGGGCCCAGATGCTGTGGTTGTCACCGGTCCATACGCTGGTATATCGCTGACTTCCGGCATAACAAGCTCTCGTAATCACAAACGGCCTTTTTTTATCATATTTTTGCAGGCCTTCGTACACAGCTTTCGACATCAAGTGTCCGTAAACATTATGCATCTGCGCATGTGTACTCTTTGTCTCTTCATCACAAAACACAATGTCCTCAGGGATTTCTCCATCAAATCCGGCAGGTTCATTCATGTCATTCCATATTCCTTTGAATCCATAATCAACCAGCCGCTTCTCTTTTTCCATCCACCATTGTCTTACCTGCTCTCTGCCAAAATCCGGGTATGCCGTCTCTCCCGGCCAGACAACATTGGTATATATTTTTCCATTCTGGCTTACCGCAAAATAACCATTCTCTTTTCCCTCTTGATAAATATCATACGAATCATCAACCTTAACCCCGGGATCCAGAATTGCGACTGCTTTTATTCCCATATCGGCAAGTTCTTTGGTCAATCGCTCCGGCTTCCCGTATCGTTCTGTGTTAAAAGTAAATACCTTGTACTGATCCATATAATCAATATCAAAATGGATGGCATCACAAGGGATCTTTAATTGCCGCATCATTTTAGCGACCTCTAATATATCCTCGCGGCTTTCATATCCCCAGCGTGACTGATGATAACCAAGTGCCCATTTCTGTGGAATCGGAACCGTTCCGGTCATGGATGTATAAGTAGATATAATCTCCTTTAAATTTTCTCCATAATAAAAATAGTAATTTAGATTTCCGCCATCTGCTGCGAAAAAGTAATAATCATTGCTTTCATGCCCAAAATCCCAATAAGAGTGGCAGGTATTATCCATGAAAATTCCATATACTGAATCCTTCTGTTTGGCAATCATAAAAGGAATACACTTATACAGTGTGTGGAAACTGTCCACATGCGGCATCGGGTTATCCGTATTCCATAATTCATATGCATACCCTTTTTTATTTAAAAATCCAGTCATATCTCCCAGACCATAGAAAGCTATCGTCTGATTCATTTTCTTTACTACTTCTATCCTGTATGCATCTTTGGAAGTAGCCACCTGATGGCCTTCTTTTTTCATGAGTTCCAATGATTCTTTACTGATCATTCTTTTAGGGGTGCGTTTTCCCCTATAATCCATACATAACGCCTGACCACTCTTCTCATAGATATCTATTTTAAACTCGTCGTAGATACGGATTCTCAGATAATCCGTAATTATTTCGATGAAATTTTCTTTGCTCAGAATATTAAATTTTGTTCTTATGGCTCCCTCATTTATGATTGCCTTTGAAGGAACTCTGTGTTCTTTACAATCCGCATAAACATGGATTACCTTCGAATTTACAATAGTAACTTCTCCATCCTGATGTTCAAAATGAAACAGTATCTTTTGTCCTAAAACTTCATGTCCAATAATTTTTCCAAACATTGTCTCTCTCTTATGAATACGGGCAGTTATAACAACTGCCCGCACAAACTATTTATTTACTGATTTGATTTGTAGGTATTATATGCATCTTCCTGAATCTGCATAAAATTGTCTAAGCCCATCTGCTTTAACTGATCAACATACTCATCCCACTGATCATCAATACCTCCTTCTGTTACCCAGTTTGCCTGATTAACAGAAATGTATGATGAAATATCAGAGTACAGAGTTCCAAGCTGATTAACCTGTTCCTCGGTGTAACTTACATTCGGGAATGCTTCTTTTGCATACTGTGCCATATCCTTATCAAGTTCAAGTTTCGCAGCATCACCATTCTCTCCTGCATAAGTTACTTTATCGTTGAATCCGTCTTCTACATACTTTGGACCAAAATCACGGAGAGAATATACCCATGCATAAGTATCTGCGGACATACCTTCCTTCGGCTCAAGAACAGTATAAGTTCCTGCTGCCTCATCCTTATCTACACCTACACCAAATGATCCGTAGAAGTTCTGGATAGATGCATCATCTGTGTAAAACTTGTCAACCCATGACAGTAACTTTCCAGGATCTGCACAAGATGATGTAACAACGAATTCATATCTTGTATAATTGTAATGTTCTGGATCAGAAGCGATGTACTGATTTCCATCTGGTCCCTTTAATGCCGGAAGTGCTACATACTGATCTGCATTTGCACCAAATGTTGCATCTGCGGTCCATCCTGCTGCACATCCTACGATTGGTGTTTCACTCATTAACTTTGCATCTCTCATAGAAGTATCCTGTGTAAATACCTCTGGATCGATAAGACCTTCCTGATAGCACTCATGCATAGCTTTAATACCAGCTTTGTACTCCTCTGATGTAGGAATAAATACAGGGCTTCCATCTTCCATAGTCATGGAATATGTATTCTCGCCACCAACTCTTACACCAAATGGAAGACAGAAGAACATTGTTGCATCTGCATTACCGGTTCCGTATGGGATCTCATCGCTTGCATCGCCGTTGCCATTTGCATCCTGCTCTTTGAATGCTCTGAGAACATCTACAAACTCATCATAGGTAGTTGGAACATCCAGTCCAAGATTATCCAGCCATGTCTTGTTGATAAATAACTGGTTTCCTACGGTTGGTCGACAAGGCTTCTTTGCCGGCAGTCCATAAATATGTCCGTCTGCAGAAGTTGCCAATGACTTCATAGTAGGATCTGACTCCATAATGCTCTTAAAGTTTGGCATATACTCATCAATGTAATCATCCAATGCAATAAATGTACCTGTGTTTGATAAGATATCTGTCTCGCTGAAACAAATAGATCCCATAAATGCATCCGGAAGCTCACCGCTTGCTAAAAGAACCGATTTCTTATCTGCCCAATCTGCATTTAAGATCGTATCCCAATTAATCTGAATTCCAGTCTCCTTTGCTGCTGCATCCGGGAAACCAGTGTGATAATCCTCTCCCCAATCAGCCCAACGTACTGTTGCTACCTCGTAGGTATCCGTTGTTGCTCCATCTGCATCGTTCTCAGCCGCTGCAGTGCTCTTTGGTGTTGACGAATCACTCTGTCCGCATCCTGCAAAGGAAGATACCGAGAGTGCCATTGTCATCAACAGCATCATGATTTTTTTCTTCTTACACATAGTCTTTCTCCTTTTCCTTTTTGATTCTTTTATTCCTTCACTGCACCAATCATTACACCCTGGTTAAAGTACTTCTGTAAGAACGGGTATAAACACATGATCGGCAGTGTTGAAACCACAATAGATGCATATTTCATCATGTCGGAAAGCTGTCGCAATTCCTGTGCCATAGTTCCTGTTGCAGCGCCTAACATCGACTGATTTGAAATTAAAATTCTTCGCAACAGCAGCTGTAATGGTTGTAATGATTCCTTCTGAATATAAATGAGTGCATTAAACCATGAATTCCATAATCCTACAGCTGTCCATAAACCAATTACTGCAAGAACTGCTTTTGATAATGGCAATACAAACTGCAGGAAATATCTAAGCGTTCCGCATCCGTCAATCTGTGCAGCCTCCCACAACGTTTCCGGGATCGTGGATTTAAAGAAGGTTCTTGCCACAATAATGTTATAAGTAGATACCGAAAACGGCAGTACCATAACCCAGAACGAATTCAAAAGGCCAAAATTCTTTACCACGATATAGGTTGGAATCAATCCGCCGGATATAAACATTGGAATCAGATAAAATACATTGATCCACTTCTTTCCGAACAAATCTTTTCTTGACATTGCATATCCTGCCGGAATATTGACCGCAAGTGCAATGAATGTTCCCACCAGCGTGTATATGATCGTATTTCCATAACTCTTCCAGAACATTTTCTGTTTAAACAGTTCATTGTATCCGGAAAATTCCCAATGCTTTGGCCAAAACCATACATCTCCGTTGGCCACATCTGCCGGATTACTGAATGACGCAATAATTACAAACCATAGAGGATAAATAATCAGCAGAATCATAATAATGGCAATAATGTGAAATATAATATTGACCATTCTGTCCTTTGTCATTTCTTTTTTTCTTTTCATTCTTACATTCTCCTAAAACAAACTGGTATCTGTCTTTTTCTTTGCAATATAGTTAATAACCAATAGTACAATTACGTTCACGACCGTATTGAAAAGTCCTATCGCAGTTGACAGACTGTACTGTGAACTCTGAAGTCCCATCTTATATACATATGTAGAAATGATTTCACTTGACGTAATGTTTAGTGTATTCTGGAGAAGGAACACTTTTTCGAAACCGATTCCTAAAATATTACCTGCGCTCATTACCAGAAGAATAACGATCGTCGGCATGATCAACGGTAGATCAATGTACTTTATCTTCTGCATTGTCGTTGCTCCGTCAATCGTTGCAGCTTCATAATAAGTAGGATCAATACCGGACAGGGCAGCCAGATAAATGATACTGTTCCATCCCAGATGCTGCCAGATATCGCTCCATACATAAACATGTTTGAATGCTCCGGCACTTCCCATCAGGTTTGGTGCTTCATGTCCAAATAACTGGAAAATATTTGCAATCAATCCATTGCTCGGTGACAGGATGATCAAAATAATTCCACACATAACCATGGTTGAAATAAAATGTGGAAGATAAGTAACTACCTGAAACACTTTCTTAAACATTTTGGTTCTCATCTGGTTACACATCAAAGCTAACGCAACCGGAAGCGGTGTTCCTACGATCAATCCATACAAACTTAATACAAGCGTATTTTTTATCGTAATCGGGAACTGATAAGATTTGAAAAACTGCATAAAATTGTCAAATCCTACCCACCGACTTCCAAAAATTCCAAGGGACGGTGAATAATGTTTAAATGCAATAATCAGACCTCCCAATGGTAAATACGCAAAACAAAAAAGCAATATTGCCGAAGGCAAAAGTAATACGTAAAGCGGTATACTCTTTCTTATTGCTGTCGCTTTTCTTTTCTTCATATTCTCTCCTTTCGTTGTTCCTTTCTGGTTTTATGATATATTTTTGGCCTTTGCTTTTATAGCACTTATCAGTCTCAAAACTAGCACTAATTTTGTCTCTTCATCACATTCTTCCAAAGAAAAAAGCAATCCTCATTTTCACGAGAATTGCCTTATTCCGGAATTTATATTTTTTAATTAGGATAATTTAAATTTCTGAACCTCTTTCCCCAGATCTGTCGCAATCTGTTTGTTATCACGGGCCTGTTCTCCGATATCCGATACATTTTCCGTAATATCAACCGAGATCTCAGCCACCCGGTTTACGCCCTTGACGTTCTCTTCAACCGAAATATTAATACTCTCCATCATATTTCGAATTCCATTCATATTATTGCGGAGTTCCTCCGACTGATTTCTGAACATCTTCATAATATCATCCAGCTTTGCAGCCTCTGTATTATATTCCTGACTGGTTTGTACCAGTTCGCTATACCCTTGCATCGCGACCTCATCGACGAACTGAAGCATCTTAGACGCTTCCTCCGCCAACTCGTTTACCGCATTCAATACGCCTGAGCTGACAAGCTGTATTTGTTCCGCAGCTAATGCAGAATCCGCAGCCAATTTACCAATTTCCGTAGCAACAACCGAAAATCCTCTTCCCGCCTCTCCGGCTCTTGCGGCTTCAATGCTCGCATTCAGGGATAACAGATTTGTCTGATTTGTAATATTAATAATATCCGTCGTAAGGTTCTTGATTTTTTCTACCTCTTTTGATTCCTGAATTTTAGCGTAAACATTTTCAGAAAGAACCTTCGCCTGATTTCTTGCATTCTGTTGATCCTTTACTGCCTTATTTTTAAGCTGCTCTGCACTCTGGCAGATATCTTCCGACAACGAGCCTCCATCCTCAGCGTAATCACTGATCTGGCCAATAAATTCATCTACTTTGTCAACCGATTTTTTAATCTGACTCATAGAGCCTGCAGTATCTTCCATCGCTGCATTCATTTCTTCCATCGTCGCAGATACTTCCAGCACGCTCTCCTGTGCTTCTTTCAGATGGTTCACTACATTTTCCGATGATTGATTTAAATTACTTGAGTTATCGGAAATATTCAGCATGATATCACGTATGTATGCGAGCAGTGCATTTACATGCTCCGCGATCGTTTCAACCTCATCCCTTGTATTTACTTCAATGATTCGTGTCAGATCACCGTGACTGTTTACAATATCACAAATGCACTCATCTACATTCGAAAGATTCTTCGTAATTCTGCTAATAATAATCTGAAACAGAAAGAAAGATAAAAATACGCAGATGATACCGTTTATAATTACAGATTTCATCGTCTGATTTACCGCGCTTACCACACTGTCCGCTTTATAATCACATCCAAGAACACCAACCTGTTCTCCCAGGCGATTGCAGATCGGAACATACACCGTGATGATTGCGGTACCGTTTTTCTTCATAATCTCCTTGTTGTATAAAACATGTCCGTTAAAGGCATCCTTCAGTTCCTTCAGACTCTTACCATATTGCGTGTTCATTGCAACCGGATATTCCTCGCTCATATCAAGCATATAAAAGACTTCTTTATCCTGCAGATATAAGATGTACATATCCTGAACAGGTGCTCCTTCGATAACCGGAGCAATCGCATTTTTCACTGCATTATACGGTGCGGATCCCTCACCATTTTCCGGTATTTTTTCTACGAGATTTCCATCAATCTGCGTTATTGCACGGTTGGCAATATACTCTGCAACCTGTCCTCCAGTCGAAATCATGTCTTTCTCCATCTGATACTTAAATATAAGTCCCATGCATGCACAGACACAAATAAGTATCAAGGTTGTTGGAATAATGATTTTTCTTTTAATTCCTCTCTTCATAGGCAACTCTCCTCCATCATTTTCATTGGTCATAAAAAAGATAACTTTAGGTTACTTGGTTTTCTCACCGTCCGATAGCATAATTCAGTCAAACCGCTTTCACAAATCCGCACTCTTTCCCTCAGATGCTGGTGTTCCATACCTTTCTCATTTATAATAAAAAAGGGAAATATCCTTAATACAACAAAGCAAAGGAGCAGAGGTATGAACACTGCAATCTGTTATACAACAACCTATGAGAACAATGTGCGGAGCACCGTAACAACGGAATATTCCTTTATCGATGATAATGGTGAAGAAAATGAAGTCATCAATCTGTACCCACAAGTAAAAAAACAACACTTTGAAGGATTTGGTGGCGCTATTACGGATTCGGCAGGTTACGTATATTCCCTGCTTGATGAAACGCAAAAGAAACAACTTGTACAAACATATTTTGGCAAGGATGCGATGAAATATAATCAGGTCCGCATTCCTATTGACAGCTGTGATTTTTCGTTGGAGCACTACGAAGCCGACTCTGATGAGAGTGATGCTGATTTCATGCATTTCTCCTTCAAGCGTGTAGAAAAATATATTCTGCCGCTTTTGGACGCAGCCGAAGATGCTTATGGGGATCGATTAAATATTATGCTTTCGCCATGGAGTCCGCCTGTTTATATGAAAACGAACGGAGAGCGGAATCATGGCGGCAAGCTAAAGCCGCAGTATCGAAAACGCTGGGCGGAATATATCTGTCGCTATATTAAAGAATATCAGAAACGAGGATACCGGATTACGGCACTCACACTGCAAAACGAACCAAAAGCAGTTCAGCCATGGGATTCCTGCGTGTACACTGCCCAGGAAGAAAAAGAGTTTTTAAAAGATTTTATGTGGCCATCCTTGAAAGCGCACGGACTTAATGATATTGCCATCTATATATGGGATCATAATAAGGAACGGGCTTTTGAATGGGCTGAGACCATTATTGACAAAGAGACTTCTCCTATGATCGCAGGTCTTGCATTCCATTGGTATAGCGGCGATCATTTTGATGCACTCCGACTGATTCAGGAACAATATCCGGACAAAAAGCTGTTACTGTCGGAGGCCTGCATTGAATATGGCAAATTTGCAGCCGACGACTACTTGAAAAATGCGCAGAAATATGCGCATGATATGATTGGGAATTTAAATAATGGTATGTGCAGTTTTTTCGACTGGAATCTTCTTCTGGATGAACAGGGTGGACCAAACCACGTTGGAAACTACTGTGATGCACCATTTTTATTTGACACCCAAAACAAGCATCTGTCGGAGGGTAATATTGCCGGTTATCTATGGCATTTTTCGCATTTTATCGAGCCGCAGGCAATCCGGATCGGCACAACCTGTTATACAGATGCGCTTGAAGTTACCGCGTTTGAACGTGCCGGACAGATTATTTTTATTCTTTTAAACCGCACCGGGGAGAGGCATCCGGCAGTGATCCGCATGCACAACACCAGCATCCGTCTGAACATCCCTGCGAATGCAATTACCACCGGTGTAATCGAGTAAACATAAGTTACCTGAATGGAGGAGGAGTCTGATATATGCGCAAGACGAAAAGAGAAAAAAATACCTACTCTTTAGTATCCAATATTAAATTATTTATTCCGTTGTTGATTTTTGTCATCAGCATCAATCTTGTGATCAGTATATTCTCTTTGATCAATATCCAACACCAGAATCACGAATATATTGAGAACTCCGTCTCCCTCTTTCAGGATGAAACCTCCTCCCATATTAATGCGATCCAGCATTTTATGGAATGGACGATTATTCAGGAACTTTTGGTAAATTCTCTGGAAACGGAAACGAACGATTACGAACAGTATCTTACTCTTGATGCGCTTCAGATCCGTATTGCAAATCATCAGTATACCACAGGAAACGAATTTAATTATTTTCTGTATCTGCAGCCACAGGGGAAATTCTATAATGTTTCTAATATGACGTTTCCTTATGATGATTATACCCAGATCAAGAAGATCATCCTGCAATACGCCAACGCAGACAGCCGGGAGCCATTTGCATGGAAATACGCAACCATCAACAATTCTGTCTATATGCATTATATGATTACATACAAAGACCGTACACTGGCAGCTTTTGTAAACGTTACGGAACTGTTTCAGCCTCTGCTTGATATGAATTTTGTAAAACAGGGAAATATCATCATTACCGATTGCGACAAGAATATTGTGTATTCCTCAAAAGGAATCGATCATATTCCGGATTCTCTGTTTTGGCATACCTTGCATACCTATATCAGTGACAAAAAAAGTACACCTTACAATATTTATCTGTATACGAATGATCTGCGCAATTATGGAAATCTTTTTGTATTTCAGCTTTTTGTTATCATAACGTCAACGATTGCCTGTCTTATTCTGGCAATCTCCGTCTTAAAGCTATACACAAAAGTAATGCAGCCGATTCAGGAATTTACCGAGAATCTTTCCCATTTAAACGAAGATTCCGCCCCGCTTGATTTTCAAAGCAGCCGTGTAAAAGAACTGGAACAGACCAATATACAGTTCAAAAACTTAATCCGGCAAATACGTAATCTCAAAATAACTATTTACGAGAATGAATTGGAGAAAAAGCATTCCCAGATTACATTTTTGCAGCACCAGATCAAACCACACTTTTATCTGAACTGCCTGACAACGATTAACAGTCTGGCACAATTGGAGGATTATAAGAAAATAGAGATGATGGTTAATTTTACCTCCCGTTATCTCCGTTATCTTTTCCAGACCGATAAGGAACTTCTTTGCATTGAATATGAACTCGCCCATATTCAAGCCTATCTGGATATACAGCAGTTACGATTGGGCGATTTTTTCAGCTACACCTGTTCCATTGAAGAGGTCGATAAGAACGCTTTAATTCCGCCATTATTGTTGATCACCTTCATTGAAAATACCATCAAGCATGCCTATGCCGGAAATCAAATATTGCAGATTTCTCTTACTGTTAAGCAGAAATACATAGAAGAAAGCCAATATTTACAAATTGATATTACCGACTCCGGACAAGGCTTCTCCGAAGAGATTCTTGAGAAAATAATGCATAAAGAGAATCCAGGCACAGATGAACGTGTCCATGTCGGTATATTAAACAGTATGCAACGCCTGCAGCTTTTGTATGGCAACAACCATAAGATCCGCTTTTTTAACGGAGAAAGCGGCGGTGCCCATATTCAGTTGCTCATTCCTTATCAGATTTAAACGGAGGATAAATATATGAATGTATTACTTGTAGATGATGATCGTTTTGTGATTGCCGCACTTATGAAGGGTATTCACTGGAAGGAACTTGGATTTGATCAGGTTTTTACTGCATATAATATCACCGAAGCCCGCACCATTATCGAGCAAAATACCATTGATCTCCTTTTAAGTGACATTGATATGCCAAATGGAAGCGGTCTCGACCTGCTTTCATGGATCCGCGAAAATAAAAATGAAATGCAGGCTATATTTCTGACAAATTATGCAGACTTTTACTATGCGCAGAAAGCGATCAGTCTCAAAAGCTTTCACTACTTTCTGAAACCGATCGATTTGGATAAATTGACTGCGATCATCCGGGAATTCACCGCACAATTTGAGCAGCAGAACAATCTGCAGGTGAAAAACTGTGAATCCTTCTGGCACTCCTTTTTGCATGACGAGATGCCAGGTTCTTCCGAGCTATTAGAATCGTATTTTACGCAATATAACCTGCCATATGAAAAAACGGATCTGTTTTTACCGGTTATGTTCGACTTATTTCCTTACACATTATCATCCGGTAATGAATTACGCAGTTGCTTTACCGCCCCGAGTGAGCAAAATGCTTATATGAAATCAACATTTGAAGCCGTCTTTATTGATCAGATTTCAATTGGCGATGTTTTCATAGAATACAATGAGAATTCTGCACGGTATCTAGCCATCTTTAAGCTCCATACCCCAGAAATCTCGCCGCTTTTTTCCATGAATTGCGAACGTTTCATTGAAACGGTTACTTCACAGATTCATTGTACATTAAATTGTTTTATCGGCATTCCATCACAACCGGATTCCTTCCGTCAGAATATGAAAAATCTGCGTATTATGATTTCAAACAGTCTTGATTGTAACGGAAAAGTATTGTTACAGTCCTACTACCAGCCAACCATTGATATCTATCCGCCTTGTGACGTCGATGCACTTGAAATTTATTTGCAGACCGGTCAGTATGCTGCTTTTCTGAACAGCTGTCATCAATATCTGCACCGTCTTTCCTGCTGTGGAAATCTGCACTCCGTCTCGATCAACAGTTTTTATATTGATGTTGTGCAGGTACTCTATTCATTTCTAAAGGATAGGGGAATTCTTGCGAATAAACTGTTTCACGATGAAACTTATCATTTTCTCTCAAGAAATGCTAAGAATTCTGTTTATGATATGCATTTGTATCTTCAGTATATTACTTATCTGACGGAAGATTATCTCTCAAAGACCTCTTCCGACCAGTCCATTGCAAAGTCTATGCAGGAATATGTTGACCGCCACTATGCCGAGGATATCAGTCGCAATACGCTTACCGATATCTTTTACCTTGACCCGGATTATGCATCCAAACTGTTCAAAAAAGAAACCGGTCTCTCCTTCAAAAATTACATTATCAACAAACGAATCGATATTGCCAAGAATCTGTTGACTACCACCGATCTTCCGATCAATACGGTAGCTGATAATGTCGGATACGGAAACTACTCTTACTTTACCAGACTTTTCAAAAAAGTTACGGATATGACTCCGGCAGAATACCGAAACATTCATCACCTTTAATTGTTCATTCCCCTTACCGGACTCTGAAGTCAGACTTCTTACGTCCGGTAAGGGGTTTTTCATCATTTACTGATCCGATGCAATCGCATCCTTGTATGTGGCATAAGCGTCCTTTTGGATCTGCAGGAAATCATCATATCCCATATCTTCTAATGTCTGAATATATTCATCCCACTCTTCGTCCACACCTCCCTGGGTCACCCAGAGAGCCCTCTTGGAATTGACATAATTGAGAATATCGGTATATACTGCACCGATGCTTTTCAATTGTTCTGCTGTATAACTGACATTCGGATACGCTTCCGTTGCATATTGTCTGATATCCTTATCCAGCTTCAGCTTGGCAGCATCTCCGTTATCCCCCTCATAGGTCACCTTCTGTTCAAATCCTTCCGGCACATACTTCGGTCCAAAATCCCGTAACGAATGCTCCCAGGCAAATAAATCCGCAGATATATCTTTATGGCTTAAAACCGTGTAATGGTCTGTCTTTTCGTCTTTCTCGACGCCCACACCAAACGATCCATAGAACGTCTGCATCGTTCCATCTTCTGTGTAAAACTTGTCGATCCAGGACAAAAGCTTTCCCGGATCTTTGCAAAACGAGGTAACCACGAACTCATATCTGGAATAATTCCAATGCTGGGGATCCGACGAAATATACTTTCTTCCATCCGGACCAGTTAACGCAGGCATCGCCACATACTGATCTGCGTTTGCACCAAATACGGCATCTACCGTCCATCCAGGCGCACACCCGACGATCGGTGTTTCATTCATCAGCTTTGCATCCCGCATGGAATCATCCTGCGTAAAAATCTCCGGATCGATCAGACCTTCTTTAAAGCACTCATGCATGGCGGCAATTCCCGCTTTATACTGCTCCGTGGCAGGAATGAACACTGCCTCTCCATCCTTAACCGTCATTAGATAAGAACCTTCGCCTCCCGGCGTTGTACCAAATGGCAGGCAGAAATAAAGTACCGAATCCGCAAAGCCTTCCCCATACGGAATTTCATCATTGGGATCTCCATTTCCGTTTGCATCTTTTTCCTTAAATGCCCTAAGCACATCCACAAATTCATCATATGTAGTCGGCATATCAAGTCCGAGATTATCCAGCCACGTTTGATTGATAAGCATTTGATTGGCAACCGTTGGTCGACAAGGCTTCTTGGAAGGAAGTCCATATATATGGCCATCCGAGGATGTTGCCAAAGCTTTCATAACCGGATCGGTTTCTATGATCCGCTTAAAATTCGGCATATATTGGTCAATATAATCATCCAAAGCAATAAAGGTATCCGTATCATTTAAAATGTCATACTCGTCCAGACAAATGGATCCCATAAACGCATCCGGCAAATCACTTCCCGCCAGCAGGACAGCCTTACGATTTCCCCAATCCTCGTGCAAAATCGTATCCCACTGAATCTTGATTCCAGTATCTTTTGCTGCTTCATCCGGAAATCCTTCATGATAACTGTCGCCCCAATCACCCCAGCGGACGGTTGCTACCTCATATGTCCTCTCCTGCTCATTTTCCTGCGTATCCAAACGATCCAATTGACTTACACTTTCTGTCAGATGCAACGGACTGCAACCACTCAAAAGAACAGAAGATACTAACATAGATGTAAATATCATACTCGTTTTCTTCATAATAATTACCTCTCCTCCATTGCTCATATTCCCTCAAAGGGAATTTTATTTTACGGAAACCGTAATCGTTTTCTTTTTATTTCCGCTTGTAATTGTAATCTTAGCCTGCCCGGCCTTTTTGGCTGTCAGCTTACCATTTTTGTTTACCGTTACAACCTTTTTGTTTGAAGATGTATACTTTACTTTTTCCGGTGAACTGATCGGAGTTAAAGTTGTCTTTAAGACAAATTTACTTCCCGTCTTCAGCTTTAGCTTATTTTTAGAAACATTTGTAACCTCAATTGCCTTTGTCTTAACCTTATCTTTCTGAACCCGGAGCGTAATTGTTGCCTCCGCCCCTTTTGCAGTCTTTACCGTAATAATCACTGTACCGCTTTTCTTTGCAGTTATTTTTCCATCTTTGCTTACTGTCGCAATCTTCTTATCACTGGAAGACCACGAAATAATCTTATCGCCTTTGCTAACAACCGCCTCAAATGCCTTTGTCGACTTTCCGACCTGAAGAACGCCTTCCGATGCGTTCAAGATAACCTTATACTCCGGAACGGTTGATGGTGTATCCTGCTTATCATCGGTCGGAAGGGTTGATGGCGTATCCTGTTTATTGTCAGCCGGAAGATTCACAGTATTATCCGAACCGGCAGAGGAACCACTATTCGATCCTTTCTCAGAAACAGTAAAGGTTACATTTGTTTGATTATTCGCCGTATTTGCTTCTTTATAACGACCATTATCATTTACCCATGCACATACCTCGTGTTCACCTGCAGTCGCAATCCAATCGACACCCCCATCTGGACCATTATTGGCTGTCAGGCTTACTTCTTCTCCCGGCTGGATTGCCTGAGTGTATGTATCTGACCATGCTACCTGTTTCTCATCAACCAGGAAATTAACTCCCGTTATCTTGCCTTCCGGCGTTGCATCATCACCAATATTTTTTATAGTAACCGAAAAAACAACTTTGTCACCGTCTTTTGGACTTACCGGAGACCACTTCACATCCTTCACAATGACATCCGGCATCTTAAACGCTGCGTTGTCATCGTAGTCACCCCTGTCAAGCGTTCCTACGGACTTTGCGTCATATAAGTTTTGATTCGTACCCAGAGGAACCGTATAACCATCATTACCTTCCTCTTTCTGGTCATTGATAACAAGCTTTCCACCATCGGAAGCACTCACATTCAGTCTTGCGTTCAAAATATTTTTCAAAGTAAGACCTTCGATTGCCACATCCATTTTTGCACTTCCGCCACGATTAAAGATTGCCGCACCTCTGTGTGAAACCGCGTTTCCACCTGCGGTCGTGCGATCAAGACCGGTACCGTAAATATGTAAATTCTTAAATTTGATGCCGGCTACATTATCGCCAATTCTTACTCCATCATGCTGTGAATCGTAAATATAGGTATTTTCAAAAACAATATTCTTAACATTTCCGATCACATCGACAGAAGAGAAGATATCATTCCAGATATCATAACTGCTTCCGCTGGTAATTATAATATTGTTTGCGAAACGGATTTCATTCGTGTGGTTAAACTTGTATCCGCCAAAATTCGTATTCAGATGAATTCCGGATGCCATAAAGCAGTCACGGATATAATTGTTATAAATTTTGTGGTTGTCACCACCATAGATGGCGATTGCACCAGCTCTCCATGTAAATTCAATCGTGTTATAAGCAAACACATTGTTCAAAGCATCTTTGGCCTCTAAATAATCATTATTCCACACTGCTAATCCGTCATCGCCATTATTGCGGACGGAGCAATTATAAACCGTAGCGTTACATGTACCCTGACAGAAATTCACACCATCGGCAAGATTGTTACGGATACGGGAAGCTGTAATTTTCAGATTGTCTGAATAAGCCATAGGCTCTCCATAATCTGCCATCCAGAATCCACATTCAAAATGTTCTTCCCATATATCATGAATCCATGATCCGCCACCAAATGTGCCCATAAATGCCTTATAAGCAGCGTTTTCCTCATATCTGGATCGTAAGCTGGAATTGATATACATGTCAGAAAACTCGATACTTCTTGTTGTATCCTGACCTTCAATACCGCCTCCGGCACGATTCGGGTTCGTAAACTTAATATTCGTATACCAGATTCCGGCACCGGAAATCTTCATATCATGTGCATTCAGTTTCCAGATTTCATCAATCTCATAAGTACCAGCCGGAATGTAAACGTCCTTGTTCTGATTCTGTGCAGCTTCAATACATGCCTGAATCGCTTCTAAATCATTTCTTGCACCATCTTTATAATTCGCAACGGATAATGCATTCTCCGGCTTCGCAATAGGATCGCCTACTTTTTCTAACTCCAGGAAATCCACACCATACACGATATCGTCTGCATCCGTTTTCTGAATTCTGATTTTATCGCCAATATTTAATTTCTGATCCAGGAGAAAGTGTGCTTCATCAAACGCAAAACACTTGCTGTAATCCGTAATTCCCGCATCCTTAATCTCTTTGATCGAATCATACTCCGAGGAATGATTATGTGCGCTGCCCTCTGCAGTAAGATACTGCCATGCATAATAAGAGGATAGCTCAACCGTCTTAACCTTTTGATCATTTACATATACGTCTAATGATCCAGTAATTCCGGTTCCTTCTTCATTATCCGGCAACGTAAAACGCATCGTAATACCATTGACATCGGTCTCACTGGCATTTACTGTCCATTCCGCATAAGCACCGGATACCGGAAGTTCGATATACGATTGATTGGATGCCTGACTTGCAATCTTATCTTTATGAAAATCTTCAGAGACAGCCATCGTTGCTCCGCCACCTAATATTGCCTTGTCAGAGTCGTATCTGACATAAGGCATCGTTGCACCGATGGAATCCATGTCAGAATTTTCTTCAGGAATCGTTACCCCAGCAGCCGGTGCATTCGCATCCATCGGTTCCGGACCGACAAGTGAAGGGTCTGTATATGCAATATTTTCGCGTGTAAACTTAAAATATCCGGTATCACTTTCATATCCGTGGTACACTTTATTATCACCATCGTTTGCTTTTGCATAAATATGGCCGGTTGTCCACTTACTTGCCAAAACAACACCTTCCGCTGATTCCGTAATGATCCATTTTGAACTTCCCCATACCTCATAAATAGTCTTATACAATCGAATATATGGATTCGGATCACCAGAATCTCCTTCAATACAAAAATATGCTTTCGTTCCGAAATTCTGAATCCAATAAGAACCATCTCCCTGATCAAGAAGTTCCCATTGATACATACTCTTGTTCTCTTCATCCATATCGCCAATCACAACTGGTGCCTTATCCTCATCGCCTGACGCATACAAATACTTTCCGTCAGCCGCCTGAATATAAACAATTTCTTTCTGATTTGCCTGTGCTTCCGGTTGTGCTACTGCAGCTGCAGCCTCCATCTGCGGAACATTTCCAATTGTCATAATACACGTCAGCAGGATTGCAAACATTCGATGCCATAAATTTTTCCATGCTTTTCCTGTGTAATGCCTGCCATTACCTTTTCCTTTCTTCACATTCATCTTATACTACCTCCACCCTTATTTTTTCAGAACCTTCTCATGTTGTTCTTCAACTTTAACGTTACTGTATCGGGGTGTTATTTGATAGTACAATTCTGTTCTGTTTCTTAGTACAAATCCGTGTATCTTTGATAAAAATTTATTCTCTGTTTTCTATTTCTGCAACTTTTCGATGTCCGCAACCAGCATATCAACCTCGTCCTCCGTTGTTGCCCAGCTCGTACAGAAACGCTGCGTATCACCTTCGTCCTCAAAATAATACTTTTGCGCAAGCACCTGCTTCTGCTGCTCCGTCAGGATGACAAACTGCTGGTTGGTAAAACTTTCCACGGCAAACGGAACGCCCTTGTCCTCAAACGCTTTCTTAATCTGCATCGCAAGCGCATCGGCACGCTTCGCCGCTTCAAAATACTCGCCGCTCTCCAGCATCGTTGCAAACTGCAGTCCCATCAGCCAGCCTTTCGCAAGTACTGCACCGTTCTGCTTCATATAGGCCTTAAAGCGATACTTCAGATCCTGTGCCGTAATAACCAGCGCCTCGCCGAACAAAGCGCCACACTTCGTTCCGCCAATATAAAATACATCCGTCAATTCCGCAAAATCCTTCAAAGTAAGATCATTTGTCTCCGATCCAAGTCCATATCCCATGCGCGCGCCGTCCACAAAAAGATACATTCCGTATTTTGTGCACACATCATGGATACTCTCAAGTTCCTTCTTGGAATATAACGTTCCTTTCTCAGTCGGGAATGACAGATAGACCATCTTCGGTTCGGTCAGATACTCCGGCTCATCCTGATCGTAATACGCCTTGGCGCAAGCGGAGATCTGCTGCGCGGTAATCTTGCCATCTGTATTCGGAAGTTCCAAGATCTTATGTCCGGTATTCTCGATGGACGCCGCCTCGTGACAGTTGATATGTCCGGTATCTGCGGCGATCACACTTTGCACCGAAGATAATGCAGCAGCGATCACGACATAATTCGCCTGCGTCGCTCCCGGAATAAACTTGATCAATGCATCATCATTATTGATCAGCTTCTTTATGATGGTTTCCGCTTTATCGCACCACTCGTCTTCTCCGTATCCGGCGTAACTTGTGCCATTCGTTGCGCCAAGTTCCTTCAATATGGATGCAAATGCTCCATGGTTGTAATCGTTATTAAATCTTATCATTTCTTACATACTCCTGGTAAATTTATTTTTGTTTAATTAGAAAAGGCGTCATTGTCTCCAAAGGCGCCTCTTCTTCACACGATTTTATTTCCACATCTTCTCAATCTCTTCCTTCGTGGAAAATCCGATGCTCTGCTGTACCGGCTGACCATCCTTGAACAGAATCAGTGTAGGAATGCTTGCCACACGATACTTCTGTGCAAGTGGCATCTGCTGATCCACATCGACTTTCCCAACCTTGATCGTTCCCTGATTTTCCTCTGCGATCTCAGCGACGATTGGCGCGATCATCTTGCATGGTCCGCACCAGGTTGCCCAGAAGTCTACAAGCACGTAACCTTCCTGATTTAACACTTCCGCTTCAAAATTATCTACAGTTAATGTTGTCTCTAACATATGAATTACCTCCGTATATGAAAAATTAACTTATTTTCGTTTCTGTGCTTATTATACCCCATTTCTGCGACTTCGTATGTAGCAAAATCACAGTTGAAAAACTTTTTCAAAGTGACAGTTCAAAATACTTTCTTCCCGTCTCATATTCCGCGCCGATTTTCTCATAGAATCCAATAGACGGTGTATTCCAGTCCAGACAGCTCCACTCCATCTTCGCGTATCCTTCTTCCTTCGCTCTCCCTGCGATTGCCTCAAAGAAAACTCTTCCCAATCCCCGCTTGCGATATTCCTCCCGGATATACAGATCTTCAAGATGCACATTGGCATGTGACGCAAACGAACCGAAGATTGGATAGTAGATTGCATATCCAATCGGCGCGCCCTCGTATTCCATCAACAAAATCGTAGCGATCTTTCTCTCAAAAAGCCAGTAGCGCAACTCTTCCTGTGTTCCTGTCATATCTTCCGGGCGTCGCTCGTAGGTCGCCATCTCCTTCACCAATTCCTGTATGAGCGTAATTTCTGTCTCCTGTGCTTCGCGTATCGTTATCTTATCGTTCATTTACATGCTCTCCTTATCATACTCCTATGTTTCTATTTTAATCCAAAAATCGTCTTCTGCCATTCTCCGTGTAATTCGCATATCTTTACTTATAGTTTCAACCGCATCTGCACATGCGGGATTCCATCCTCCAGAAACGGATTCGAAGTCACTTGAAAACCTTCCTTGCCATAATATCCGATCGCATACTGCTGCGCCTCAAGATAAATTCCATTTGCATCTCTCCAGACAATTTTTCTTATGATTGTACTATCATTCTATCATAGATTTTCAATTTTTTATCATGCAATTTCTTAGTCTATGGCACATAGTTCCTCCTCCCGCTTGCACCACAATGCCAGTCTCCTGTATAATAAACACAAACAACAAGGAGGACACATTATGAAATTCATCTCATGGAATGTCAATGGACTGCGCGCATGCGTCCAGAAAGGATTTCTTGATTTTTTCCATACAATCGATGCAGACTTCTTCTGCATTCAGGAATCAAAACTACAGGAAGGACAGATCGACCTTGATCTGCCGGGCTATCACCAGTATTGGAATTATGCCGAGAAGAAGGGATATTCCGGCACCGCCATCTTCACAAAACACGAACCGCTTAGTGTATCTTACGGCATCGGAATCGAGGAGCATGATAAGGAAGGACGTGTGATCACGCTCGAATATGAGAACTTCTATCTTGTGACCTGTTACACCCCAAATTCGCAGAATGAGCTGGCAAGGCTTCCGTACCGTATGCAGTGGGAGGACGATTTCCGCGCTTACTTACAGAAACTTGACGAGTCAAAACCAATCATTCTCTGCGGAGACTTGAATGTAGCGCACGAGGAAATCGATTTAAAGAATCCGAAGACAAATCGCAAGAATGCCGGCTTCTCGGATGAGGAACGTGCCAAGATGACCGAACTTCTCGGTGCCGGATTCACCGATACCTTCCGCTTTTTCTATCCGGATACGGAAGGCATCTACTCCTGGTGGTCGTACCGCTTTAAGGCGCGCGAGAAGAACGCCGGATGGCGTATCGACTATTTTATCACATCGAAACGCCTGGATGAGAAACTGGAAAAGGCAGCAATCCATACCGATATCTTCGGTTCGGATCACTGCCCTGTGGAAGTGGATATTACACTGTAAATAGTCACCTGTTAAATTATGTAGTACCAGGATTCATCATTCTTACCATGATGTAATGTCTCATCATCACTGTGGAAGATGAGTTCCTGGTTCTTGACGCTGACCTTGGTTCCCTTGCTGACCGACTTGGTAATGAACGCATTACCGCCGACAACAACGCCTTCCTCGATGACGGTCTCTCCGCCGAGGATGGATGCACCGGAGTAGATCGTAACATTATCCTTGATGGTCGGGTGTCTGCGCACATCACGCAGCTTCTGACCGCCCTTGGTCGAGAGGGCGCCGAGCGTCACTCCCTGATACAGCTTCACGTGTTCACCGATCACGGTCGTCTCACCGATTACGATACCGGTTCCGTGATCAATAAAGAAATACTTGCCGATCGTAGCACCCGGATGAATATCAATGCCGGTCTTCGAATGCGCTTCCTCCGTCATCATACGCGGAATCAGCGGCACATTTAATAAGAACAGTTCATGTGCGAGACGATAAGTTGTGATCGCATAGAGTCCCGGATAAGAGAAGATGATCTCATCCTTGCTTCGCGCCGCCGGATCTCCGTCGTAGAATGCCTGCAAATCTGTCTCCAGATACTCACGGATCTTCGGGATTCTCTTTAGGAATTCCACGGATGCCTTCTGCGCAAACTCCTCGATCTTATCTTCCTCGTCCTCACGGTATGCCTTCGTATATTTCAATACAACCACGATCTGCTTATTCAGATGAAAGATCACATCCTCGATCAAAGTCGAAACCGTATGTTCCAGATTGTAAATTTTATAACTCTTATCACGGAAAAATCCCGGATACACGATGGACATCAGATTGTGCAGGATATCTATAATCTCTGCCTTGTCCGGCTGATTGTAGATATCGCGCTTGTCGATCGCGCGATCCTGCTTGTAATCCTCCAGGATATCGCCCAGGATTCCGTTAATCTCATTTTCAATAATGTTCTTCATAATGTGCATTCTCCTTCAAAAAGAAAAATCAATCCTATTTATCATAACACAAAGCAGCGATTTGTAAAACAAAAAACAGGCATCACTCCAAAATCATGTAGCAATGCCCGCATTTTTATTCTTTACTATAGATTTCAAATTCGCAGTCTACATTTTCCTGCGTTTCGACAGATACTCCACCGCAGACAACGCTGCAACATTTCCCTGTCCCGCCGCCTTAATATACTGGTACGGTTTACCCACAATATCACCATTTTCCCTTATTGTTAATTATTTGCAAACACCTAAATTATTCTTCAAAAAGCGGTGTGGAGAAATATCTCTCCGCCGTATCCGGCAGCACTGTCACCACCGTCTTTCCCGGTCCCAGCTTCTTTGCAAGCTTAAGTGCGGCCGCCACATTTGTTCCGCTTGAAATACCGCACATTAACCCTTCCTCGCGCGCTAAACGTTTTGCCGTATCAAGTGCCTCTGCATCGGAGATCACATAGATGTTATCGTAGATCTGCTGGTTTAATATATCCGGAATGATGCCGTCTCCGATGCCCATCTGCAGATGCGGACCGATCGTTCCACCAGCAAGGATCGCCGCATTTTCCGGCTCCACCGCCCAGATTTCAATGCCCGGATACTGTGCCCTAAGGGATTCTCCGATTCCGGTGATCGTTCCGCCGGTTCCGATTCCGGAACAGAATCCATCGATTTGTCCCGCAACCTGCTCCATGATTTCTAATGCCGTATGATTCTTATGTGCCTTTACATTATTAACATTGGCAAACTGCTGCGGCACAAACACACGCGGATCTTTCTCCTGCATGCGCAGCGCCGTCTGCAGGCACTCATCAATGCAGGCACCGATATCTCCGGCGTCGTGGATCAGTTTGACATCCGCTCCATAGTGGCGCACAAGTTTTCTGCGTTCCTCACTCACGGAATCCGGCATGATGATCACCGTATGATAACCGCGGACCGCTCCGACCAGTGCCAGACCAATTCCCTGATTACCGCTCGTCGGTTCCACAATGATCGTGTCTTCCCTGATCAGGCCTTCCTTCTCAGCGGCAAGTATCATCTCATACGCCGTACGGGTCTTGATCGAGCCGCCGACATTGATTCCTTCAAATTTCACATAAATATCCGCACAGTTCCCATCCACCATGCGCTGCAGCTTTACCATAGGAGTGTGTCCCACAGCTTCCAAAATATTATTATAAATCATAAAAATGACCCCCAGAAGTTTTCTCTACATTAAATTATGCAGTGAATCCTTTTGGGAGTCAATAGATTGTCAATATATTTAGCCTTTGACCGCACCGACAATTCCGTTTGCAAAACTCTTCTGCAAAACAAGGAATAAGATTCCGGTCGGGAGAGAACAGATCAGTACGCCGAGCATCAATACGCCGTAATCAATGCTGTAACCTACGGAAAGGTTTGCAACGAGCATCGGCATCGTCTGTGATGTCTCAGACATCATGATAACCTTCGGCCACAGGTAATTGTTCCATGCATTCATGAACGTAACCGTAAGTGCTGCCGCATAGGTCGACTTCATGGTCGGCATAAAGATCGTAAGGAAGATCTTTAACTCACTTAAACCGTCAATCCGTGCAGCCTCAATGATCTCAAGCGGGAAGGATCTTGCACTCTGTCTGAAAAGCATGATCAGAAACGGAGTGGAGATCGTCGGTAACACGTATGCGATCCATGTACTTGCAAGGTGCATTCCGGAGAACAACTTGAACAATGGGATCAAGGTTGCTGCAAACGGAACCATCATTGCAAGAAGCAATACATTCATCAGGCGATCCTTTGCCTTGTCATGATAGATTTCAAAGCCGTATCCAGCGATCGAGCAGACAAGCAGCGATAAAATACTAAGGATCGTTGAGTAAAATAATGAGTTGCAAAATGCTCTTGATACATTCTGCATCGAAGTCAGCTTCGTCAGATTCTGTATGAAATTCGTTCCGATGCTCAGTTTTCCTCCCAATACATCGGTACTGTTATTCGTTGCTGCCGCAATCATCCAGTACAATGGAAATACAGAAATGACAGAGGCAATGATCAATATGATATGTGTTCCAATTTTCTTGCATTTTCTTTTCATCGCTTGTCACCTACTTTCATCTGAACAAAGGATAATATTGCAACCATAATAAAGATGACGTATGACATTGCTGCCGCGTATCCAAATTGTGGATTGTATTCAAAGCTTGCTTTATAAATATAATGTGACATGGTCAGTGTCGAGTTTGCAGGTCCGCCGCCTGTTAAGTTGACAGACTCATCGAACAGCTGCAGCGTACCATTGATTGACATAATCGTTGTAAGCAGAATTGTCGGGCGTAAAAGCGGGATTGTAATCTTACGGAAGATTGCAAACGGGCTTGCTCCGTCAATCTGTGCTGCTTCATATAACGACTCATCGATATTCTGTAATCCGGCAAGATAGAATACCATATTATATCCTGTCCATCTCCAGATCAATGCGATAATAATGATCGCTTTGGCGGTGTGTACATCACCCAGCCAGTTGATACGCTCTGCGATCAGACCTAATTTCAATAAAACAGTGTTAATGTATCCGTCGTATGCGAACAGTGTCTTAAAGATAATGGAATAAGAAACTAACGCGGTACAACAAGGAAGGAAGATCATTGTCCGGTAAAGGCCTTTGCCGCGAAGATCCTTTTTGTTAAGAAGTGTTGCGAGGAAGATCGCAAGGATCAGCATAACCGGAACCTGAATGATCAGATAGAAGAAATTGTTGGTGATTGCTGTACGGAATACGCCGTCTTTCAACAATCTTGCATAGTTGCTTAAGCCGCCCCACTTTAAGTTATTTCCGATACCTGTCTGGAAGGACAGAATAAATGCCTGAAGCATCGGATAGAAATTCATTGCAAATATCAGCAGTGTTGCCGGCAACAGGAACGCCCATCCCGTAATACTTTGTTTTTTGTATAAACTGACTTTTTTCTTTGCTTTCATAGTAATAACTCCTGTCTCTGATAAACAAAGCTGCCACATAAGATACCTTCTGCGGCAGCTTTATTGTTTGCCTGCATAGCAGACAGTCTACTGTTTTCAAAAGTATAACGATAGGGAGAACTATTTTATATACTTTCTACTGACCGATATTGAACTGTACGGTTGCCTGTGCCTCTTCGATTGCACTGTCAAGATCCGTAGATCCGTTTAATACGTTAGTTAAAGCAGTTCCGAGTGCTTCTTTCTCCTCTTTCCAGTAGATTCCCTTGTTGATGGTCGGGATCTTGCTGCCGTATGATACGATCTTGGAGTAGATTGCCTCTCCTCCGAAGTAGTCAGATACCTGATTGTATGCATCAGAATCTGCTGCCGGAAGGTAAGTTGCGATTGCACCTAAATCGGTAAGGATGCTGTCATAGAACTCTGTGCTTCCTGCCCATGTTGTCTTGAAGAAGTCAACGGCAAGATCATAATTCTTGCTGGAAGAAGATACTGCCCATGTAGATCCACCCTGTGCAGAGTAGTTCGTTGCTCCAGGATAATCATTTAATTTCGGCATATTGGTTACAGCCCAGTTGCCTTCCTGTTCAGCCTGATCGGTAGACTTGATCGTAGCGCAGATCCATGATCCGTTGATTGTTCCAACAACCGATCCGTTATTGATGGATCCCTGGTAACCGGACCAGTCGGTCTGCTCCTGAAGGATACCTGCGTTGATCAGTTCCATGTATACGTTCATGGCTTCTTTTAAGCCTTCATTATCAGCGATTGCAATGCTTCCGTCCTCATTGAATACAGAGATTCCGGCAGACTGTAAGATCATGTTTAATAAGTCCGGCTCACCCTGTACGTTTGTTAACATTGGCATTCCTGTCTTATCGAGAACATCTTTACCGATCTCGATAAAACGATCCCATGTGATATCGGTCAGATCGTCGATGGTGTATCCTGCCTTCTCTAAGTAATCGGTTCTGTAGCAGGCGATAACGGTGTTGCTGTCATAAGGAACGCCGTAGTTCTTTCCGTCTCTTACCGAATTGGCAACCTTAGACTCTGCGAAATCAGAGAAGTTGATGCCGGAATCAGTAAGGTCTGCGAATACATCCGGATAATTCTGAAGGTACTTTGTAAATACCTGATCGTCCATCAGGAAGATATCAGGAAGTGAATCAAGCTCACCACTCATTGCATAAGTCTGAACCAGAGTCTGAATATCATTGGATACAGTCTCAACAACGTTGATCTGTGCATCCGGATGATCCTTCTGATAGATCTCTGCTGCCTTCTTCATTGCATCTACGTTAAAGGAATCCCAGCACCATACAGTCAGTGTCCCTTCGGTAGAACCGCCACCGTTGTCTGCTGCTGCGCTTGCATTTTCTGTTCCTGCTGCTGCATTGTTACTGCTGCCATTGTCTGCTGTACCGGTGCTTCCGCATCCTACCATGCTAAATAACATTGTTGCGGCAAGTACCATTGTTAATGCTTTCTTTTTCATGAAATAACCCTCCGTTTTTTTCTTAGAACATCAGCCCATTCAAAGTTGCCTTCGGCAAGGGCTGACGCTGCATGTCAAGTCCCTCTGGAACTTGACACAATCTTTGTTACAAGTAGATCATACCATCGGGAGGCATAAATTCTTTAGGACTATCTTGATGCGAATTTTTCAAATTTTGGGATGTTGAAAAAAGTGTTAGGACTATTTTTGGAAATTTGTATTTCTTTGGCGAATCACACTATGATAAGAAAGTGAAAAGCGGCGGTTCATTCACGAACCACCGTTTCTGCTTTCATCTGTATATTGGCAAGACACTCCGACAGATCATCCTGCTCCAGATAATTATTAAATTCATCTTCCACGATCGCCTCAATCTCATACGTCTTACTTCCGTAATTGACGGTCACAATATTCGAAGCCATATCGGTCAGAAGTTTTGTCACCTGCTGCCCTCCGAAGAACATATCCTTAGCAAAGTAATTCGAGTATCCGGAGAGATCCTTGACCGGCGGGATTACCCCGATCTCCGCAATCAGTTCATTCATGAAATCCGCGTCGTTCTCAAACATCTCCACCAGGAAATCAACCGCCGCCTGCGGATGCTTGCCACGTTTTAACACATACCACGCGCTGCCGCCGACATTGGATGCCGCTACAGTCGGATATTCTCCCTCGTATACCGGAATCGGCGCCACCCGCCACAGACCACTCTGATCCGCAGCGCTTTTGATGCTTGAGATGATCCAGCCTCCGCTGATCACGCTTGCAACACTTCCGTTCTGGAACGCCGAGATAAACTCATTCCATCCGTTCACACTGGTTCCGATATTTTTCTCCAATAGCTGCTGGTACGTACGAAGTCCTTCCAGCAGATACATATTGTCTGCAATGTCTGCCTGATTATTCTCGTCCACATACCAGTGCCCGCCGCTTTGCATGATCAGCCTAAGCAGCGGCGAATCGGTCGGATCCAACGTCAGCATCGGAATGCCCAGCTTTCGGTACACATCCTCCCCGATCTCAATGTAGCGGTCCCAGGTCAGATTCTGCATATCGCTCTCCGTATATCCTGCTTTCTCTAAGATATCCAGCCGGTAAAAAAGCGCCGTCGTACCGCTGTCAAACGGGATTCCGTAGAAGCGGTCATCTTTCGAACAAAGCCTGCTTTTGTAATCCGTGTACTTTCCGTAATCCACCTGATTCGTAAGTTCCACAAATTCATTTTCATATTGTGCAAGCACATCCTGAATATCATAATCCTCGATCATGATGACATCCGGAAGTTCCTCATACATCTCGGATGCCAGAAGCCGCTTGGTATCCGCAAGGATCTCCTCACGCTCCTTTGTCTCCACAACAATCTGGATATCTTTGTGTGTTCTCTTATATTCTTTTGCCGCAAGCTTCGCCGCCTTCACATTAAAGGTCTCATCCCATGTCCAGATGACGATCTTGTCCGCAGCCGCAGGCGCCTGTTCCTCCTCCTGCGCGCATCCGTACAATGAAAACAGAAGCGTTGCCGCGATTATTCCTGCAATTACTTTTCTCATGTTTCCTGCACCTCTGTGCTGTAATCTACCGGCAGGACGATCGTAACCGTCGTGCCCTTACTCTCCTCACTACTGATATGGATTCCGTAATCATCGCCGTACAGAAGCTTCAGTCGCTCCTGCACATTGTGCACACCGATACCGGAATAATGTTCCTTTGAAGTCTTCTCATTCATAATCTTTGCAATTTTTTCCTGCGTCATGCCGATACCATCATCAATGATCTGGATTGTAAGCTCTCCGTCCGCCTGCCGCACAACAATCTGGATCGTACCGCAGCGGCCTTCCGGATACGCATGGAAGAACGTATTCTCAATGAACGGCTGCAGGATCATCTTCGGCAGAAGACACTCCTCACAGCTTCTTGAAATATAATATTCCACATCAATACTGTCCCCGTAGCGCGTCTGATTGATCAGGATATAATTCTGAATGTTGATCATCTCCTGACGCACCGGAATGAATTCATCCGAGTTGCTGATCGTATTGCGGAGCAGACTGATGAATGCATCGATCGTGCGCACTGTCTTCGGGATGTCATTCTGATAGACCAGCCACTTGATGCTTGCCAGTGTATTATAGATATAATGCGGATTGATCTGCATCTGTAAAGCACTGATTTCCGCCTGACGCTGCTTCTTCTGCGTCTGTACCAATTCATCCACATAGTGTTTCAGATCATCCAGCATATAGTTGTAAGTCGATGCCAGCTCCTGCACCTCCGTTGTTCCTTCTACGGTCATATACTCCGAGAATTTTCCCTCACGGATCGCAGACATCTTGCCGATCAGCTTCGCAAGAGGATGCATCGTCTTATGCGTATAGAACAGACAGCTGATCAGGATCACAATACCGATTGCGCAGCAGATTGTGATCAAAAGCGGCATATTATACAGATCCTGCAACGCCACATCATTGTTGATGACTGCATAAAGCGTACATTTCTGATACGGCAGAACGCGTTTCATCAGCGTATACATCGTTCCCTCGCTCATTGCCTCAATGCGTGATTCCTTCGCCCCTTTGATCCGCTTGAACCACTCGGTCTGCAGCACTGTTCCGGTCTTCCAGGATTCATTCGAACACAGAATAATTCCGTTATCATCTACCATATAAAAAGACGTGGTATCCGATACAAAATAATTGTAGTACTGCTTTAATTCTTCCATCGTGAGCGTCACGAAAGCGATCGCATACACTTCCTTGCTCTCATGGTAATATAACGCTTTGGAAATGATCAGCGTATCTACATTTCTGGATGTTGTGGTGTACGCCTTATTGGAATAAGTATAATGGATGACATCCGGATCGTTGATCGCTTTCAGCGCCGGCTCCGACTGTAAAATTTCCTCATCCGAGACGCAGATATTTTCCGTTCGGGAGAGATAGTGTTTACCGTTACATCCCACAACAAGAATGTTCAGTCTCTCCATATCCGCAGATTTACTCTTCTCCAGGTCACGCTCCATCTGATACACATTCTGGAACGTCTGCGTATTGTCGAGTTTTGAATTCTCCTTGAAATAAAGGCGGAACGCCCAGCTGGAATCAATCGCATCAAATACATTCTCAAGGTGATCATGAAAATCATTGATTTCCTTTTCAATCTGTTCAAACACCTTCTCCTGCGAGTCTCCATAGTTCTGGCTGAATACGTGCCGCGACATGTAAAGCACGACAAAACTGACGGTTACCGCGATCAGGCTGATTCCAAGCATAACGACCAGCGTGATCTTGCCGGAGAAGCTGTTCAGGTGGTTTTTTAACTTATTCATATTTCTTCCTTCGATAGACAGACGGGGTCTGTCCGGTTATCTTTTTGAAAACTCTGCAGAAATAACTGTGCTCGGAATAACCAACCTTCTCGCTGATCTCTGCGATCGATAACGTCGTATTCTCCAGTAATTCGCAGGCTTTCGCCGTACGGATCTCATTCAGGTAATCACTGAAGCCTTCCTTCATATGCTGATGAAAATATGCGGACAGATAATGGTAATTAAAGTTAAATTCCTCCGCCATATCTTCCAGCCGCAAATCCTGTGCGTAATTATCTTCAATGAAGGCTAACATCTTCGGGATCCGGTCATCGACCGTCTTCTGCGGGATGTCCGCTTTCATCATCACATCCTCAAAAATCTGCCGCATCACATCCCGGTATTCCTTCTCGTAGCGCGCCTGGGAAATCCTGCGGAAATACTCGTACCGCAGATTGTCCTTCTGCTCCTCCGCAAGCGCGAGATTATCCAGGAAATAATACAGCATATTTTTCATCTGGTTCTTGAGCCCCGCGATATCCTGCTTTCCCGCCAAAGCGCGCACATCATATTCTTTCAGCAGCTGCAGCGCATCCTTATATTCTTTCATGGACAAAAACTTATTGTACTTGAAGAAATCGAACTTCTCGCCCGGCTTATTCTCCTGTGCCTCCTCGTCCTCCGCAAGGATGAATTTCCGATCCTGATAATAAAAGATCTTATCTGCATAATTGATGATGTCCTGCTGATAGAACTGCCGGATCGCTTTCATTCCGTCAAAAGGCCTGCTGCACACACCCAGAATATACTCACAGAGCACGCTTAATTCCTCCGCCATATTCTTTAAGAATGCGACCGTTTTCTCATCGTTCGACGGTTTGCAGCACATCAGGGCGACAACCAGCTCCTCCTGCAGAATCATGACCATCCCGTTTGCATCCGCAAAATCCGCGACATCTTTTTTGATCTTCTGATACAAAAGCTCCGAGACATTCGGCTGGATCTCATTCTCATTCCTGATCCGCATACCAAAGATGCGAAAATGCGCATACGGAAAAGTTTCATGAAAAGCCGATTCGTCCAATTCTTTGGACAGACCGAGCAGATACCGCTCCATCTCCGCCGAGGCGTTGATTCCCTCGCTTTGTTCCCTCCGCTTATATCCGGGAATTCTCTGCGCCGCCTTATCCAGCACCTTAAGAAGTTCTTCCTCGTTTAAAGTCGGCTTTAAGATATAGTCCAAAGCACCGTTCGTCAACGTCTTTTTTACATATTCAAAATTGTCGTAACCACTTAGGATAATAATGGAAATATCGGGATAAATTCTATGGACCATCTCCGTAAAGGTGACGCCGTCCATCACAGACATGACAATATCGCTGATGATGATATGCGGCTTCAGTTCCTCCACCAGGCGCAGTGCCTCATTTCCATTGGTCGCTTCGCCTACGATCTCGTAGCCCTCCTGCTCCCAATGAATCATGTACTTGAGTCCCTGCCGCATAATATATTCATCATCAACGATCAAAACACGAATCATTTGTCTTCTCCCAGTTTTCCCTTCACTCATATAATCGTGATTTCACCGTTCTTCGAACTCTCGAAATCACAACAGACATACGCATTCTGGGCTATCGCCCTCCATGCTTATGTCTGTTTATCCATCAAATAAACAAACTGCTCTGCCTGCAAGCAGGCTCGCAGTTTGTTTGCTTGACGGAATTATTATATCATCCATTTATTTGATGCAAAAGCAAAGAAGACAAAAAAAACAAAATATTATAAATTCTTAAAATAGTCCAAATTCTAGATTGCCTTGGCAGCCTCGCATCCAACCATTCCGCCACCGACAACAAGCGCTTTCTTACCGACCTCTGCCTTGCCGAGAAGCATATCCTGTGCTGTCACGTATCCGCTCTCATTCAGTCCCGGAATCGGGAGGATCAGAGGAGTCGAACCGGTTGCAAGGATGATGGCATCGGCATGCAGTTTCTTAAGAGTATCGGCATCCGCCAGTTCGTCTTAAACGGTGGTGGATTGAAATAATTGGGCAAAATGCATGGAACGATAGATGTTTTCTATCGTTCCATTGTTTTTATGCATGTTGTCGGCACATTGCACAAACAGTTTCCACATGTCGTGTAAATGGGAACATATCAACCGGCGTGCACTCTTTCATCCGATACCCATGCTTCGTTAGATACTTGAGATCGCGCGCCAATGACTCCGGGCCGCACGACACATAGACCACACGCTTCGGTGCAAGCCTGACAACGGACGAAAGGAATGCCTCGTCACTTCCGGTACGTGGCGGATCCATGATAACCACGTCGGCGTGTTCTCCTTTTTGTGCCATCTCGACCATAAACTCACCGGCATCCTGATTGTAAAATCTTACATTATGAATGTCGTTTCGCTTCGCATTCGTGATTGCATCACGGATCGCGTCTTTGTTTAATTCCACCCCGATCACCTGCTTAGCAGATTTACTTGCGATCAGACCGATCGTTCCGGTTCCGCAATATGCATCGATCACCGTCTCTTTTCCTGTCAGTCCTGCACAGTCGATTGCTTTCTTGTACAGAATCTCCGTCTGCTTCGGGTTTACCTGATAGAAAGAATTCGGCGAGATACGGAACGAGCAGCCGAGGAGTGAATCCTCAATGTACCCCTTGCCATATACCGTAATATTGCGCTCGCCAAGTACCATGCTTGTCCGCTTGTCATTGACATTGATGACAACGGTGCTGATATCCGGATGATTTTTACGCAGCGCTTTGACAAAATTGTTCTTCGACGGAAGAATCGCATCTGCGAGAACAAGCACGACCATGATCTGCCCGCTATGATAGCCCTTGCGCACTAAGACATGACGCAAAAGGCCATACCCTGTATCCTCATCGTAGGTTTTAATGCGGAAAGAGCGCAGCATATTTTTTACATCGCGGATGATCGCATCGGCCTCTTCATTCTCAATCTGGCAGCTTTCAATATCAACGACATCGTGCGAATTCTTCTGATAAACACCCGCCACGATCTGCCCTCTGCGGGTACAGTCAAATGCAGCCTGCACCTTGTGGCGGTAATGATACGGATCGTCCATCTTTATGATCGGCTGTACCTTTCCGTAAGGTTCCATCAGTTTGCGGATGTAAGACTGTTTCTTTTTCAGCTGCTCCTCATAGGAGATTCCCTGATAATCGCAGCCACCGCATTTCTTGGCATACGGACAGCTTCCGTCGGATGAATGCCTACTGATTATCTTTTTCTTCTCAGGCTTTCTAGTCTCCAATCTATCGGAATTATATTTTTTTCTATCACTTTGCATTTTCTTTTTCATGCTCCTGCTCCCATCATATTTCTGCTATAAATGAAATAAAAAAGTGTTTCATTTTACATTTTCTCGTACGAATAAATGTATTATATTACATTTCTTCGCATGAACCAATATCTATTTCACCCAAATAAAAAATTGTTCACAGTAGATGCGCATGCATATTTGTGGTAAACTTTTCTTAGAAAAAGCAGACACTTCATAGTGTCTGCCAATGCGAAAAGATTGAGAGGTAGCAACATGAATATTCTCGTTATTGATGCGCAGGGAGGCGGCATCGGCAGGCAGCTTGTGACTGCGATAAAAGCTGCGATGCCGGACGCATGTATTACAGCAGTCGGAACGAACAGTGCCGCAACCGCGGCCATGGTAAAAGCAAAAGCTGACAAAGCTGCTACCGGGGAGAATGCGGTCGTTGTCGGATGCCGTCACGCAGATGTCATCGTCGGTCCGATCGGGATTGTGATCGCGGATTCACTGCTCGGCGAAATCACACCGAAGATGGCTTTGGCGGTAGCGCAGAGTGACGCGAAGCGTGTGCTGATTCCATTTAATCACTGTGATAATGTGATCGTCGGCGTCAGCGATTACAGCATCAGCAGACTGATTACAAATGCTGTCGCAGAAGTCGAAAAAATCACACAGGTTCCTTGCTGATCGTTTCAAATTATGATAGAATGATGCAGCACAGTTGACACGAAGCCAACTTATGAACACCGAAGTGTTCTTGTTTATTATATAATTCAGAATCCAGCACCACAATACTTGCGCAAACTCTGTCTTCAAAGTTGACACTTGCGCTTCGTTGCTCATCATTTTCCTTATGCATCTTTTTGGAGCCATTGATTCTGAATCGCTACTTATTTTTTGTGAGCATATCAGGAAGGTATGCGGCAACTCCCAGGGAGTTTACCGTATACCTTTTCTTATGTGCAAAACAACGTAACAAAGCCTGTGCGAAACATCAGGAGAAAAGGAGGCACACCATGATTCATGCGGACAATTTAACATTTTCCTATGATTATGCGGGTGCGCCTTCCCATGCATTGGACGGCGTCTCTCTTTCCGTGAAGCAGGGCGAACTGGTTGCAATCCTCGGACACAACGGTTGTGGCAAGTCAACGCTTGCCAAGCATCTGAACGCGTTGCTTCCGTTACAGAATGGCTCCCTCACGGTTGCTGGATTGGATGCTGCCGATCCGGCAAGCCAAAGCGAACTGCGCCATAAAGTCGGCATGGTTTTCCAGAATCCGGACAACCAGTTTGTCTCCACGATCATCGGGGAAGATGTTGCTTTCGGACTGCGCAACTACGATGTGCCGGAAGAAATGATCGAAGCAAAAGTCAAAGGAGCACTCCACATTGTCGGAATGGATGACTATGAACAACGCTCGCCGCATTCCCTTTCCGGAGGACAAAAGCAACGAATCGCTTTGGCAGGTGTGCTTGCAATGGATCCGGAAATCCTTGTCTTTGACGAGGCGACTTCCATGCTCGATCCCGTGGGCAGCAAGGAAGTGCTTGCGATGATAGAAAAACTTCATCAGCGCGGGAAAACGATCGTCATGATCACACATTATGTTGAAGAAGCACTTGGTGCAGACCGTGTTGTCCTCATGAGGGATGGAAAAATACTGGCTAATGGAGCGCCCCGCGAGATTCTGACAGATGCAGATCTACTGAAGCAGACCAGGCTAAAGCCGCCGATGCCGGTACAACTGTATTACGAACTTAAAAGACAGGGAACCACCCTCCCTTATTGTCCGCTTACAAAGGATGATTTCGAGGATGAATTGTTACAATTATATCAAGGCTCTGCACTGAATGCGGCATCGGTTTTTCAGAAAGGCGGTGGCATATGAGAGAATTCTCATCCGGCTCCTACATGCCCGGGAAATCACTCCTGCATCGTCTTGATGCCAGAGCCAAATTTTTTAGTTTCCTGTTTCTGATCGTGGCAGTCATCCTGACACACAGTGTTGTGGAATACGTTGTCATTACTCTTATATGGATCACACTGATCACATTGTCGGGCTGTCCGCTACGCTCTGTATTCAGTTCGCTGCAGCAGATGCGATGGTTTTTTATTTTGGTATTTTTGACCAATGCGTTCTTCTTCAACGCAGAAAATCCTTTATTGAAATGGTGGATCTTCACACTCTCGCAGGAGGGAATCGCACAGGGATTTCAGGTGATCTATCGTGTGATCTTAATCCTTGTGCTCAGCAATCTGCTGACGCTGACAACGCCGCCACTCGCAATCACCGGCGCGATCCAGACGATGCTCCGCCCGCTGAAACTGATACGGCTTCCGGCGGACGATATCGCGATGATCCTGTCGGTCGCAATCCAGTTTATTCCGACGCTGATGGAAGAGACGGACAGCATCAAAAAGGCGCAGCTTGCCAGAGGAGCAAAACTGGACAGCCACCGTCTTACGGAGCGTGCGCGGGCGATGCTCCCGCTTGTCATTCCGATCTTTGTTGCTGCATTCCGGCGCGCAGACGAACTTGCGCTGGCAATGGAGGCGCGTGGCTACCGAAGAGGCGCGTATCATGCGCCGCAAAAACATAAATCCATCCCACGAAGCGGATGGTGTGCATTGTTACTATGTTGCTTACTTATTGTCTTAGAATATGTTTTCTAATGAGACATGCAGAAATGTAAAACATTATGCTTTTAAATGTGCTGACTTTCCGAAGAAAGTGAATTATACAAATACTTAAAAAAAGAGGTAACATTATCATGAAAGAAATGTCTTATGTAAAGAAATCCATTATTACCGCGGTATGTATCGCACTCTGCTACATCCTGCCAATGCTTTTTCACGGAATTCCGAATGCAGGCAGCATCTTCTGCCCGATGCATATTCCGGTATTCCTCTGCGGTCTTGTTGCCGGCTGGCCTTTTGGCCTGTTATGCGGTATCGCGGGCCCGGCTTTATCGAGTGTTCTCTCCAGCATGCCACCCGTTGCCATCCTTCCGTCTATGATGGTTGAGCTTGCATTCTACGGAATGATCGCCGGTATTATGGTGAAGATCGTCCGCACCAAGAATACTTATGCGGATCTGTACATCAGCCTGATTGCCGCAATCGTCTGCGGCCGAATCCTTGCAGGAATTACCAAGGCGCTCATCTTCTCTGCCGGATCCTACTCCATGGGTGCGTGGGTATCCGGTTATGTGGTAACAAGCTGGCCGGGAACGCTGATTCAGCTGATCTTCATTCCAAGCATCGTATTTGCACTGATGAAGGCTCACCTGATTCCGGAGCGTTATCCGAGAACAGACCGATAAAAGGCGCCAGAGGTTACATACATGAATAAGCAGGATATCATTACATTTTTTGATCATTACGCATCCAGTTGGGATGATAATATGATAAGAAACGAATCGGTCATCAACACGATTCTTGACAACGCCAGCGTCCGCAGGGGCTGCACCGTCCTTGATGTGGCATGCGGAACCGGCGTGCTGTTCCCTGATTATCTTGGGCGCAATGTTGCAAAAGTTACGGCCGTGGACATCTCCCCGGAGATGGCTCGTATCGCCGCCGGCAAATATCCGGATCAGCCGATCCAGGTAATCTGCGGTGATGTTGAAACACTCACATTTGAGCACAAATTCGACTGCTGCATGGTCTACAATGCCTTCCCGCATTTTCCGGATCCTGAGCATCTGATCGCGGTTCTTGCCTCACATCTGAAGCCGGGTGGAACGCTCTCCATCGCACACGGCATGAGCCGCGCGCGCATCAATGAGCACCATTTGGGCAGCGCAAGCAAGGTTTCAATCGGCCTGCTCGACGAGCAGGAGCTCGCAGGCATTTTTGCAAAACACCTTGAGGTGACGACCGTGATCTCGAATGAGGAAATGTATCAGGTGTGTGGAAGAAAACACGGATAGTTTAACTTATTGCACGCAAAAAAGTGTGCGCTTGCCGCACACTTTCGCGCGCGAGCGGTATGCTCAGCATAAACTTCATCTCCGCGAGCTGCGCATCCCCGCGGAGCGTTTTTGAATCATAGGAAGGAATTTCCTATGATTTAAAAACGCTGTACACAGTGGCACCCCATTGCGTACAGCTTTTGTTTAATCTGTTTGCATAGTTTGTGAAATTACCGAAGGTTGTATCCTTCACCTGTCAGATAATAGTTTTCCCACAGGTATTTGCTGTCATCGGCTAACTCCTTGATTTTATTTGCCGTATGATCTGACCATAACGTCTGCGAAAGATAATATGTATAATTCTCTCCACCTCCACTATATCCATTCACAATTGGATCATCCCATGTACAGTCAATGTAGTACCACGTACCATCAACCTTGACCTGATTCCATGCGTGTCCACCACCATTTGCCTTGCCGGTTACATACTGACAATCTAATCCAGCGGCTGTCGTCATCATATAGAAGGCGATCGCATAACTCTGACAGACACCTTCTTTATGAAGCAATACGCCACATGCCCCATACGCCCAGTTCTCTGCAGATTCATAATCCCCATTATTGACATAATTGGCATGGTAGATCAAATAATCGTGTATTGCCTTCACCTTATCTTTTTCGCTCATGCCATCCTTAATGACCTGATCAACAGCTGCAAAGGCGGCATCAAATACCGCCTTACCCTCATCCGAATATCCAGTCGCATCTTTCTTGAGAAGTGCTTCCTTTACGGAATAAGAAACTCTGAATTCCTGTGTATACTTCTTTCCGGCAACAACAATTGCAGCCACATGTTTTCCCGGAGTATAGACAACTTTATCCGACATCGTTTTGCCATCCAGAAGAAATGTCAATCCCATCTTCTTATATTGTTGCACCGAATACGACTTTTCGCCCAATTCCACATCCAATAGCGGTGAATACTCTACTCCTGCGCTATTGCCCGACACATCCGAGTTATACTTTTGATCCATAATCGCATCAAAAAACACATCCTTGTCGCATATGTATAACGTAATTCTTTTCGAGAATTGACCGTACGAATAAATAAGATCTCCATATGAAATATAGGCATCTATACCTTTGCATTTACCATTCCGATCAATTTCCGAATATGCACCGTAAAACTTTAACTTTACCTGACTCGTATCATATTTGTCCGAAACCAGCTTTAACTGACATTTTTGACCACTGATAATTATTTCCTGATTCAGACGGACATCACTCTTCTTCGCCGGCACAACTGTAATCGTATAGCTTTTCTTTTGAGATCCGCTTTGCACCGTCACTTGGGTCACACCGAGTCGAAGTGCCTTAAAGTTACCCTTCTTGTCGACCGTTGCGACCTTCGGATTGGAACTTGTAAATTTGCAGTTCCTGTATCCGCGTGGAATCTTCACTTTCGCGGTCTTTTTGCAGACTATCTGCATGGATTTCGTAATGCTTAGTGTCGTTGCCGCTTCTACCGTCTCCACCGGCGATCCGTTCACGCCAACCGATGATACCGCAAGCGCAAGCGCAAGCACAAACGTCAAGCATCTTTTCATCAACTTGTTCATTTTTCTAACTCCTTCATCTTGTCTTTTTATCCCCAAAAACGTCTGGACTAAGTATAGACTACTTCCATTCGTTTCGCAAGAGAACGAATTCCATTGTGAGATGTGCTATTTCTTGAATTACCTGACCTTGGCGGCAAAATTATATATCAGGTCAGGCATCGGACGACTTTCTCTTGACCCGGGCGGCAAAAATCCCCGGCATCACTGCCGGGGAACCATTTTTATTTCTCTACCGGAACAAGGTAATCCTTGATCAACTCATAATCTTCGATGTTGTAGCAGACGATCTCATATTCCTTGATGTCCGGATTGCTGAACACACGGGTCAGACCGATGAACTGCGTGAGCTTGGATGCAAGATTGAGCACATCCTTCTCATCGGTGATCAGCTCGACTCTGCCCTCGCATTTCTCCAACGTCTTAAAAAATCCGTCAATATCTTTAATCTCTTTTACTCTCATGCGAACCTCCTTCTTTCATGATTCTCGCCACGTCCATTCACTTTCGATTTCATGTTCCTTTACATGTCATTTCGTTTTTGATTTCATGCGTCTTTATATGTCATTTTGCCTCTGTCTTCGCCCCGGTAAAAAGGGAAAAGCACCATGTTACCAGCATAACGATAAGTACGCCGATGATTGTTGACAGTAACCGGAAGCAGCCATAGTAGATACGCGCGGTACTTTGGAACGTACAGGTCACGAGAATGAATGTAACGCCGCCGATTCTGGCATTGATATAAGGTACTTTTGCTGCTTTGCATAAAAATAATGTTACAAGGATTCCAAGCATAACAAGGATTGCCATCACCCAGTCGTTTCCGATGAGATTGTCAAGAAAGATCACACAGATACCGACCAGACCACCGATAAAAGTGATGATGATTCGGTTGACACCGGCTCTCCAGCTGATCTTGGTATTGTCCTGACAGCAAAGCATACATGCGATGCACATCGTCATCTTCTGCACCACTTCGATGTTCCGGCCTTCAACAGAGAGCGTCAGTCCTGCTTTACTGCAGATTGTACTCACGAGGAAGCAGACCAGGACAGCGACCGCCATGCGGATATCCAGAATCGTTATTTTTGCTTCTTCTGTTTGTGTTGGCATTGCCATCTTATTTCTCCTCCAATAATTGAATTGCTGTATCAACAAATTTCTCTGCGGCTCCCGGCATCAGCATCGAAGTTAACGCCTCCCAGGAAAGTCTCTCGTAAGAGGCCTGATCCGGCATATATTTCATGCCGCCGCCGACCATGGACAGATACAGCGTATGTGGATATTTCGAGCGCTCCTGCAGCTGCCGCTCCGTACAGGCATTAATCTCCGGCTTACCGGCCACGAGCGCCACATCCCCGAGTGTAATCACTTCTACCGGAAGGATTGCCTCCCCATCGTAGGTGAAAACAATCTCTCGATAAGGCTGCATCGGCACACGCTTCTTCGTCTGCCACTCAAAGGATCCGGCCCGGTGCTCAACGGATTGTACTTCATACAATCCGGCATCCGCAATAATCATCAGTGCCACTTGCGCCATCTCCTGCGCAAGTTCCTCTGCAAAGGCGATACCCTGCTTTACACCAAGGTCTATGGTCTCGATCTCCCCGTCCGCTCCGACGCGATCATACCACGCGGTCTTCACCGGAATCCGGTCGCCCGCTGCTGCGGTACAGTACAGAACCGGCGCATTAAGCGCCTTCTCCAATTTTCTGCAGCACAGCCCCGGCGCGTCGGCGGAGATCAGCCGATTTCCCGCATCCATCTCTGAGTTGTCGATGACACAAGGCTTCATACCGTAACTGATCAGCGATGCGATCACCTGACCGTCCGGGTCACGGAACGTCAGGATCGTCATTGTTTCATTGGACTCTCCGAATCCTTTTGTTCCGATCCACCAGCCGCGCGGTGTCTCGATATCTCTTCCCTCGATCAGATTACATTCACCGGAGCCGACATGCATCTTCGCACAGGTCAACTGTGCTGCCTTCTTTGCGGCTTCCTGTAATGCCTGCATGATCGTCTGTTCGTACAGACTTCGCTTGTGCAGCACCAGAGAGGCATCTTCTTTCTCTTTGCCTTCGATCACCTGACCGCCGAGCCCCACTCTTGGCCCACCCGGCGCATGCGGTGTCGTAATCGCATGGGTGACATGGATCCATACATTCTGCTTCGGCGTGTCTGTGATCTCTGCCACCGCCTCCCTGCATTTCTCCAGAAAATCGTCCCATAACATAACGATCTCTATTGATACAATCGCTATCTTTTGTGCTTCCTCTATAATAAGAACGCTCGCCTTGGGCAAATCGTGAACGCCCCGGAAGCCTTCCAGAGGAAACAACTCCTCCGGAAATCTGATTTCGGCATTTCCAGCTCCTGCCTTCATCCGATCTCCTCCTTCCACACACTCTAACGGTCAAATCGGAATGTGTAATCCTTATATACCAATGTTTTTGTTGTACCTGTTCCATCAAATCCATGCTTCGGAATATCCTCCACATGTGGAAACTGGCAATCATATACTTTATGTCCTTCCCATGTCGCCTGCTCCAGCTTCGGCCCGCCACCTTTGTGCTCCGGTGCGTCACTTACCCTACCTTCCAGAATCATCTCAGATGCTTCTAAAAACAGGTCAAACACTTCCGCGGGCAGGATACCCGGGCCTCCGCACAGGCGGGTAAATGCATCGCGGTACTGTGCAAGCTTCTTTAAGTTCTTATTCCATTCTTCTACCGAGCGACGGATGCCTTTGCCTTGGGGCATAAACTCATCGCCCGAGAAGAGATAGGCTCCCTTCCGGTCGAGAATTGCGATTCCATCATCGGTGTGATCGCCGATACGAAATACCTGCAGATCCCGACCCTTAAGCGGAACGATCTCACCATCTTCCACAACAACCTTCTCATAAGAATCCGGGAAAAAATCCATACCCTCAAAACTCTTATAAGGAATGGATACCAGTGGAACTGCTTCCGCTGCCATATATGCCTTCTCAAAGTAGCAGTTGTTGGCAGAATGATCAAAATGATGGTGTGTGTTGATCACACGTCGAACCGGCTTGCCACATAATTTCTCCAGAAATTCACGCAGATTTCCTGCGCCGTATCCGGTATCGATCGAGATGCCTTCGTCCTCTCCCACAAGCAGATAGTGATAATCTCCGGAGCTCATGATCTGCCATGTTGTCTCATCGAGCTGCGTAACCTCGTAATAAGGTTCATCCATCGGCGTATAACTTCCATCCTTGTGATGAAGCAGGATGTCATGCTTTGAAGAAAAATCTACGAGCATAGCTACTCCTTCCTGCTCTGTTCAAACAGCCACTCCCGAATGATGTCAATATCATACGCGGTCTGCCAGGTGCATATATGATGCTCACCGCCGTTGGAATGCCAGCCGGCTGCGACGGTCTCCAGCTTGTAAGGCGTGAAGATAATGTCCGGTTTCTCCTGCAGGATCTCCTCTTCGATCCTCGTGTACTCTTCCTCGGACAGTCCCGCCTCGATCACGCGTCTGGATACCTTGGCTCCCGCACGCTCCATATTGACACACATCTGGTTCATGGTTGGAAACGCCTTGGCATCTCCCTGTGAACAAAGCATCCATAATTTCTGTTTCTCAAGTTTCGGGATGTTTCTCTCATCCCACTGTCCGGCTACCAGATAGGAAGCCGCAAAATATTCTGGGTAACGGATATTTAAGACGATCGATGCCATACAGCCCATCGACTGTCCTGTCGTATAAATCCGGTTTTTGTCAATGTTATAGATGTCGACGATATTATCAAGCGCCGCTTTGGCATCCTCCAGTCTCGGATCCACATTCCAGTCGTCATCGACGATCGGTGGTCCGTCAAACTGTGGTGCAAACACGAAGCACGGATGCTCCTTCTGCGATTCCGGAGTCGTCCAGACGAGCGCTCCTACGCCCTGTGCAAGTGTCAGACGGGTGTCCTCCCCACATACTCCTGCGTCGTGAATGAACTGCACCAGCGGATAACTTTTGTTGGAATCATAATCCTTCGGTATGTACAGATTGTATTTCTGTGTGCCGTACTGCATCTGGATAAACGGATCCACGAGCGCATCGAAAGTTTTATCGGACTCCATCCAATCCTCTGTCGGCTCAACGATTTCACCATCGGCGGTCTTTACCGCCTTCTTCTGGCAAAGCCAGACTTTCGCCTCCGACAACGTGGATTTTATCCCTTTCCAAGGCATACCCGGATGATACGTTGCCGCTTCTTCATCCGCAGGATCCAGCTGCAGGGTGATCTTATTCCCTTCCCATTCCATTCCGGTAACGGTTCTGTCCTTCACTTCGTATACATCGGTGTCCAGAGTCTTACCGTCGATCTCTTTTCGGTATGTAATTACCGCTGCAACACATTTCTGTCCGTCGGTTTTCACCTCGGTGACAGCGGTGATATGTTCGATGTCCTTATGTTCCATAATCATCTCCTAGCCGATCAAATGCGGCTCTCCGGGTGGAAGTTCCACCTCATTCTTCTGCGTTGTGTAACGCATTTTCTTTTCAAGGAAATACATCGCAAACGGTGCGAGTGCTGTGCACATCACGCCAACTGCCAGCAAAAGTTCCGCGCCTGCATGTGTAACGCCAAGGAATATCTGCAGGATCATTACAATCCCTGTCAGCATCATCAGGCATCCGGTAATTATGGTGTAACGCGAAATGCGCTCTGTGCTTGCATGGTGCTCCCACCATGTCATCTTTCTCTTGGTTACTGCGTATCCAATCGTCGAAGCCAGCATCAGCACCAGAAACGGCACGCTCACCAGTCCCGGTATTGCAACCAGACGTGATGTGTTTCCCTCGAACCCCGGTCTTGTCATCAGCCAGAAAAAGCCAATCGCTGCAAACAATGCGAGCACGGACATCAGCACCTTCTGCACGATCCATTCCCGATCGGAACAGTCCTGCACATGCCAGTCATCCGTATAGTAACGCTCGATTCGATATTTTCCGTTCGGTTTCTCGATGCGAAGCTCGGTATAACCGTGGAAATATTTGTGATAGTGATCGTTGTGACGGAAGCCTGTCTCCGCAGTCTCGCCCAAGCGCTGCTGGAGTTTCCAGTCACTCTTGACACCATAGATATCGTTTCCAACTTTCTGTCTGTTTCTCACTATGAAGACCTCACTTAATCATTGATTTCTTTCACTCTGCAACATGAAACAAAATGTTTCGGTTCCACCTCAATCAGCTGCTGCGGTTCTTTACATTTCTCGCAGGCGTACGGGCATCTTGCCGCAAAACGGCATCCCGGTTCCGGATTGATGGCGGATGTAATCTCGCCTTTTAACTGTACTCTCTGCATCGGATGATCCAGATCAATGGATGGGATTGCAGAAAGCAAGGCCTTGGTATATGGGTGCAGCGGGCGTAAGAAAAGCTCCTTGGATGGAGATGTCTCAACCAGCTGACCTAAGTACATAACACAGATGTCATCCGAGATATGACGAACGACTGACAAATCATGCGTTACAAACATATAAGTAAGCTGCATCTGCTCCTGCAGATCCATCAGCAGGTTTAGAACCTGTGCCTGAATGGATACGTCGAGTGCGGATACCGGCTCGTCACACATGATAAACTGTGGGTTCAATGCTAGCGCACGGGCGATTCCAACTCGTTGTCTGCGTCCACCGTCCATCTCGTGTGGATAGGCGAGTCGCAGACGCTCCTCGATTCCGACGAGATCCATCAGTTCCTCTGTTCTTGCATTGATCTCTGCCTTGGAGAAACGGTGTGCCTCCTGAAGAGGCTCACGAATTGTCGATTCTACGGAAGAACGCGGATTCAGGCTGGAATACGGATCCTGAAATACGATACTTACCTGCTCTCTGAGTTTTCTGAGTTCTTTTCCCTTCGCGTAGGTAATGTCCTTGCCATTGAGGCGAACCGTTCCGTCGGTTGCATCAAGCAGACGGATGATGGTTCGGCCGAGTGTACTCTTGCCGCATCCGGACTCTCCTACAACGCCCATCGTATGGCCTTTTTCAATCGAAAAGGTGATGTCATCAACAGCATGGTTTACGCCTGCACCGACATTAAAATATTTTTTCAGGTGTTCTACTTCAAGCAATGCCATCTTTATACGCCTCCTTTTCCGAATTTGTGGCAACGGACAAAATGTCCTTTTTCAATCTCGATCATGGATGCCGCACATTCCTTGCCGGCCTCACAGCTCTCCGGACATCTTGGACAGAACTTGCAGCCCTGTGGCAGATGTGTCGGATCTGGTGGAAGACCCTTGATCGGTTTGAGTCTCTTCGAATCGTCATCCAGCTTTGGAAGGGATCCGAACAGTCCAAGTGTATATGGGTGTACCGGATTGCGGAAGATCTGTTCCTTTGATCCGCTCTCCACGATCTCTCCAGCGTAAATGATCGCTACCTTGTCACAAGTCTCTGCGACAACACCCAGATCATGTGTAATCAATACCATCGAAGTATTGAACTTGTCTTTTAACGCCTTGATCATCTCAAGAACCTGCGCCTGAATCGTTACGTCCAAGGCTGTGGTCGGCTCGTCCGCAAGCAGCAGCTCCGGATTGCAGGCTAATGCCATCGCGATAACGACACGCTGCTTCATACCTCCGGAGAACTGATGCGGATAATCATGAAAACGAAGGGAGGATATTCCTACCATCTCCAGCATCTCAATGGTTCTCTTCTCTGCCTCTTCTCTGGAAATCTTGTTGTGCTGTAACACAACTTCGTTGATCTGATCACCTACGGTCATCGTTGGGTTTAAGGCAGTCATCGGATCCTGGAAGATCATAGCGATTTTATTACCACGGATTTTCTGCATCTCCTGCTCCGAGAGCTCAAGGAGATTACTTTCGTCCAAAACAACTTTACCTGATTTAATTTTTGCCGGTGGTGTCGGCAGAATCCGAAGGATCGCTTTTGCGATGGTTGTTTTACCAGCTCCGGTCTCTCCGACAAGGCCGATCGTTTCGCCTTTGTTTAAGTCAAGATCTACGCCGTTGACGGCCTGAACGATCTCTCCACCGGAGGAATATTCGACCACCAGATCCCGGATGGATAAATAGCTTTCACTCATCTTTCTCCTCCTAGTCCTTAAGTCGTGGATCCATAGCATCACGGAGTCCATCACCTAACATATTAATTGCAAGAACGGTTATCAGAATCGCAACACCCGGCCAGATCATCATGTGCGGGTATTTCATAATGTAATCTCTTGCTGCCGAACACATAGCGCCCCACTCAGCTGCAGGTGGCTGAATACCTAAACCGATGTAGGAAAGTCCGGCTGCCGACATCATCGTTGCACCGATCTGTCCGGTTGTACCGACGATCGTAGGTGCGATAATGTTTGGCATCATATGCTTATACATAATTTTGAATTTAGAACAGTTCATTGCTTTGGCGGCCTCGAGATACTCCATCTCACGCTCCTTTAACGCCATGGCACGGGTTCCACGGATAGATCCGGGAATACCTCCGACGGTCAATGCCAGAATGGTGTAACCGAATCCGGATCCGAGTGATGCGGAGATGATGATTGCCAGCAGTGTTGCCGGAATTGCCATCCAGACATCACAGATTCGCATGACGATGTTGTCCACCTGTCCGCCGTAATAGCCAACCATTGTTCCAAAAAATACACCGAAAAACATTCCGATGATCGCGCAGATCAGACCGAGGGAGAGAGAGTATCTTCCACCATAGATGATACGGCTGAAGATGTCTCGTCCGAGGTTATCGCATCCCATAATGTGGGCTGCGGAAGGTGTCTGGTTCAATGCGGAATAGTCCATATAGTTTGGATCATACGGAGCAACGAGCGGTGCGAAGATCGCAGCTAGAATGATGATGATCAGCACGATCAGTCCACCCATCGCTACTTTATTTTTTCTAAGTCGTCCCATGATCTGGGAAAACTGCGTCTGCTTTTTCTTCTTTCTGGTGCCTTCGGGAGTTGCATTCTTCTTTGCCATTATTTCTTTCCTCCCTTCTTCTTTGCGCCATAATTGACATACTGTGCTTTAATTCTCGGGTCAAGGTACGCATAGAATAAATCTACGAGAAGTGTGATGACCGCTGAGAACATTGCAAGGATCAATACCGATCCACGGATAACCGGATAATCTCGGCTGCTTACGCCGGTAAGAAGATACTGTCCGATACCAGGGAACGAGAATACCTGCTCGATAACTACGGTTCCACCTACAACCATCGCCAGCTGCATACCCAATGCATTTACTACCGGGATCAAAGCGTTTGGAAGCATATGTTTGTAGATAACGACTCTCTCCGAAAGTCCCTTTGCACGTGCGGTTGTTACGAAGTCCGCACGGATGGTTTCCAGTACAGCGGATCGTGTCTGTCTTGCATTCATCGCGATTCCGGAAAGTGAGTTTGCAAGTACCGGCATGATCCAGCACTGCCAGCCGGTAATACCGTATGGAGGCAACCAGCCTAACTTTACAGAAAACAGAACGACCATCATGAGTGCCAGCCAGAACTGTGGAACAGAGATAAATACCATTGCCATGATCAAAAGTCCCTGATCCTGAAAGCTGTTACGATGGATTGCTGCGTTAACGCCAAGTGGAATACCGATGATGATATTTAAAGCCATAGAGATCAGTCCAAGGCCGAGTGTTCTAGGAAGTCTTGTTGCGAACTCATTGATAACCGGTGTTCCATAAATATAAGAATTTCCAAAATCGAGATGTAAGAATACATCACTCAAATATGTTCCGAGCTGTACGATAAATGGTTTATCCAATCCCATGATTTCCCGTTGTCGTAAGATGTCAGCCTGCGTCGCTCCTGATCCAAGTACGATCTGTGCCGGATCACCCGGAACAAACCAGAGGATAACAAAGATGACGATAGCCACACTCAGCATAATGACGATCAGCCACAGGATTCTTTTTAATATGTATTTCCACATTATGTAAATCCTCTCTTTTTAACCAAATGGGTTTCGAGTTCCTTTCGTCCCCCGAAACCCTCGTTCATATGTAACTTAACTACTGTGCCTTAAAGCAACATGCTCCTGGGAGGAAGCGAAGTTTATCGCCCTGGCATACATAGGTACAATCTTCCGGGACAATATTGTAGTTGTTACCAGCGTAGATGCCCATTGTGTATGCATGGTCGGTAGCCATCTCCCACCAAGCCTGCATATTTTCAGAAGTATGTCCGTCTTCTGTGTTACATGTATTCAGCAAGTCATTCCACTCGTCATCTACAACGAAGGATGTTGTACGATCTCCAGAGGATGAGTTGTTGTATGAGAAGTCATGTAACCAGGCCTGTACGTTGTAGTCACCAGCCATCATACCAAAGTTCAGATCCCAGGCTGTTGAATCCGCCTGTGTTGCGTTTGCAGTAGCGTTATCTACCTGAAGAAGCTCAACGTTGATACCGAATGCTGCAAGCTGTGCTGCGATAATGGTTGCAGTATCTGCATAAGTGCTCATTACCATAAGTGTCAGTGTCTCTCCATTGTAGGAAGAAGCATCCAGATATTTCTGAACGGTCTCAGCATCTACAGAACTCTTGGAATTGTAGTTGTCAAGGCTTTCCCAATCTACCATATCGTAATCGCTGTAGTAATCATTTGCGTATGCATATAATCTTGAGTATGCGTCGCCAAGTGCTGTGATCAGTCCATCCTGATCGATTGCGTAGAAGACCGCTTTTCTGAGGTTTTCATCATGTAATGGTGAATTCTCGCTACAGTTTGGATTCAGGTAGTAGATAAACTTCTGTGAGTAGGTCTGTACGTTTGCCTTGTCTGCGTACTTTCCGCCATCAACGAAATCAGTGATGCTCTCAAAAGCCATATCCTGTACCATGTCAAGAGATCCTGTTGCAACACCGTTCTCACGCTGTACGTTCTCAGATACGAACTGGAATGTCAGGTTACGAACGTTTGCCTGCTGCTCCTGATGGCGAAGGCTTTCATCGGTCTGCCAATAATCATCGTTCTTCTCGAGAACCAAGCTGGATCCTGATGTATATTTCACGAATTTGTAAGGTCCTGTACCGCACATATCGTTTGCAAGTGCGGATGCGGATGCATTATAAGAATCTTCGTTTACGATAAAGCATCTGCAGAAGAAGTTGTCGAACCATCCAAGGTTTGACTGCTCCTTGGTAAAATCGAACTCTACGGTAGTGTCATCGATTGCTTTTGCCTCTACGAAATCATCCCATCCGGAAGTTGTCTCATTCTTGAACTGATAGTTATAACTGAATGCAACATCGGATGCGGTAACTTTGTTGCCAGCGTGGTCTACAATGTAATCGTAGATGTAAACGGTGTAAACGCCGGTTCCATCTTCGTGATCACAGCCCGGTTCAAAGCTTCCTTTGCTCTCATCAGCAAGTACGCCGTAGCGTTCGCCGGAAGACGTACACTCATAAAGCATCTCGTATACTTCGTAGTTACCAGGTGTATCATTGTTGGTTCCCCAAGGGGCAAGTGTTGTTGCATCCTGCCAGCCAATCGTGATACTGTCTCTCTCGACGCTATTGTCAATATTTTCCTTATCAGTAAGGGATGCCGAATTTTCGACCGTCGCAACGCTCTTGGTGTCATCATTCTTGGTCGCTTCTGTCTGTGAAGTTGCAGATCCATTACTGCTTCCACATGCCATCATACTGACTGCCATTGCAGCCGCCATAATTACAGATAGAACTTTTCTCTTCATATTTTTCTCCTTCTCCTGTTGGGTTAATACGTTTCTTGTTATCCTAATATTAATTATTTCCACCTTCTTTTTCAAATCAAAAAAAGAAAGGCTTTATTCATTTTCTGAATAAAGCCTTCTCGCAGGATTCCTTTTCCTATTCGTTTTTTGCCTTCACAATATCCTTATAAATGGTCTTCGTCGCATTCTTGCTGGAAGAATTGACCACATATACGCCGTCTTCCGTTGTGATCACAACGAAGGAACCGATTTTATCATCCGCATAGATTTTGCAATTTTCTTCGGCCGATGCGTCATATTGATCCACCAGTTCGACGTCCGTGACATCATCCAAATTAATAAACAACGGTGTTTCTCCACTTTCTACAATTCCGATCTTATTATCGTCGACGCCAACCGTGACCGATACTGCCTCCGGATCATTCATCCTGTAGACGGTATAGATGACGATGAGCGCAATAAGAATGATGGCACCGAGCACATTTCTTGATTTGGTACTTTGCATCCAATTCCTCCCTCTTCCTATTTATATTCTTTTCATCTTTCCCTACCATATCATAAATCTATGATTTCTTCAAACGAAAGTGCGATACGCTTTATGCAGTTTCCGAATAAATCTTTTCTGTTTTTCTATTCCACTTTTTTCTTTTTTGTGCTAGCATTTGTGTAGAATATAAGAAAGGAGAACGCGATGTCAGATACTATAAGTTACCATACCGAATTTATACGACTTTGCGAAGCAGGGAATCTCTTTGAGGCCGCCGACAGTCTCTACATCTCGGAATCCAGCCTCTTAAAGCATATGCACATTCTCGAGGAAGAGGTCGCCCACAAACTGTTCAACAAGTGCTCCACACGCGTGGAACTCACCGAATACGGCGCTCTCTACCTGTCCTTTGCGTATCGTTTTAAGGCACTCGACAAGGAACTGTCCGCAAAGATTGCGGAGTTGGATGCGAAAAATTCGTCGATCATAAAGCTGGCGATCGCAAGATCCATGAACTGCGATCATATCGTAAATATGCTGTCCGATCACTTCTGTGAGAGGTATCCGAATTACTCGATCTCACCGGGAGAGTTTAGCCGCACGGTCAATCTGCACCAGACGTTTCATATGGGATATGAACTGGTTTTTGCCGTAGGATCTTCGACGACCAGCGAGGAATACGACTGTTTTCAGTGGTCTTCGGACCGGATGGTTGCCATCCTTCCGGTGGATCACCCACTGGCGAAACGCAAGAAGATCAGGCTGTCGGAACTTTCAAACGATAAGTTTCTCTTGTTCCCAGAGGGATCCTTCCTGCATGATTACAGTTTGAGGCTTTGTAAGAAAGCAGGCTTCGATCCACAGGTTGATTTTACGATCCATGGAACGAGAAACCTTGTGGAGCTTGTGTCCTCCGGTATCGGAGTATCACTTACCACGGCAAGCGACATCGTCACAATCAAGCAGCATCATGTGGCGATGGTCGAGATCTCGCCGACGCCGCCGGTTTACCTGAATCTCTACCGGCGCAAGGATCAGCCGCTATCCCGACCAGCGCAGGCATTCTGGGACTATGCAATTGAAATTCACAATACACACAGCAAAGATATTCCGTATTTCGGACCGGAGGGTGAAGTTGGAAACATCTATTTTAAATGAATTCTTAGTATTAGAAGAAACAAACAGTTTTTCAAAAGCAGCCAGACAGCTGCAGATCAGTCAGGCAACTCTTTCCCGGCATATCAAACAGTTGGAGGATCTCTATGGAATATGCCTGTTTGAGCGCACTACACAGAAGATCAAGCTGACGCCTTACGGGGAATCTCTGGTTCCTTACGCGCGCTCGATCCTCGAGACGGAGCGTTCCTTCAAGCAGGATGTTGAACGGATCCACTTTCAGAAAACGAACCATCTGGTCATCGGGACGGTCGATTTCCCGTTCCATTACGGCATCACAACGCAGCTTGCCGCCTTCAAGAAGGAGCATCCGAACGCTACGCTCGAAGTGCAGCTTGCCTCCACCGACGAGTTGCTGCAGATGCTTGATTCCGGCAAAGTCGATGTCGCATTTATTCGAGATATTAATCATTCTGCCGATCGTTATAATTCCTTCTTATATGCAGAAGATTATATGATGATCGCGGTACCGGCCAATCATCCGCTTGCGTCTCTTGAATCTGCCTCGATCGAACAGTTTGCCGAGGATACGTTCTACCATCGTTACAAGAAACATTCGCTGATGGATCAGTTGGTTACCTCTCTGTTTAAGGAAACGAATATTAAGCCAAAGCTTTCGGTCAGCGAGGGAAACTGGGAGGATTCGATCATCAATGCTCTCAATACCGTTACGACCTGTCTCGGGGGACTTGCGGAGAATTTCAAAGGAAATGTTCATGTGAAGGTGCTGACGCTCGAGCCAAAATGTTATGCCAACATCTGGCTCGCTGCGCGAAAAGATGTCGATTTGTCGGACATTGCCGCCAGTTTCATGGATTTTGTGCGTGCAAATAAATAGGCGATTAATCCTTTGTTGCGCCCATCTTCCGAAGTTCCGGCACTACGGTACAAAGCATCGTGATAAAGCAGATGCTTCCACCGATTACATTCGATACCGGCTCCGCCATAAAGACGCCGTCCGTTCCAAAGTGAAACGCATACGGAAACAGATATGTCAGCGGCACAACGATAAATACTTTACGCAGCAGCGAAAAAAGATTGCCTGCTTCTTCTTATTCAAAGACTTGAATACGGTCTGTCCGGTGTACTGCAAAAGCATAAACACAAACGCCGCAAAATAAAGCTTGAGCGCCGGAACCGCGTCCACCAAAAGTTCCTTGTTTGAACTGAAAATGCTGATCAGAAATTCCGGTGCCTTGATGATCACAAGCCACATGGAAAGGGTGTAAACCAAAGCCATCATCGCCATCGTAACGATTGCATTCGCAACACGCTTCGGGCGTTTCGCGCCGTAATTGTAACTGATGATCGGTGACGAACCTTCCACAATTGCATAAATTGGTGTCTCCACCATCTGGCGCACACTCGACACGATCGTCATAACCGATATGTACACATCGCCTCCGGTCACGGAAAGCACATTGTTGCAACAAATGGAAACCAGACTGTTCGTCAACTGCATCACGAATCCGGATGTACCAAGACTCACGATGTTTTTCGCATATTCCATGCATTCCCGAACCTCATTTTTATGTAAAAGGCGAATCTTATACTCTGCCTTTTTCCGCAGAAAAAGAATGACAAAGCAGGCAGACATCACCTGCGAGATCACGGTTGCAATCGCCGCGCCCTCAATTCCAAGCTCAAACACAAAGATAAAAAGCGGATCAAGTATGAGATTCGCAACTGCCCCGATCATAACAGAGATCATTCCGGTTGTCGCATACCCCTGCGCATTGATAAACGGATTCATGCCGGTCGTAAGCATCGATGGAAGCGTGCCGATCAGATAGATCATCATGTACGGATACGCATAGACGAGCGCGGACTCCGATGCCCCGAACAGAACAAGGAGCGGTCTGGCAAACAGGAAACCGATCACCATGAGCACAAGCGCACACGCGCAGACCATCGTAAATGAAGTGTTGACCACATACTGCGCCCTCTTCGTCTCACCCATTCCACGGTTGATCGAGAAGATCGGCGCACCACCGCTTCCGAACAGATTGCTGAACGCCGTAATGATAATGATCAGTGGAAAACACAGTCCCACCGCACCAAGCGCCGCCGTACCAACATCCGGAATACGCGCAATATAAATCCGATCCACAATATTATAGAGCAGACTCAAAATCTGCGCTACCAGCATCGCCAGCGCAGCATTTAGAATGTTACTTGTTATTTTTCCATTATCAAAATTGATCTGTTTCATTTCCACTCATATTTCTCACATCGAAATCCAGCCAAACGCATTTGCGATGGAACTGATTAAAATGAGTGCCGCAAAAATCGGGCACAAATACTGAATCATAAAGCAGAAGATCTTCTTTCTACGGAAAGTGCCTTCCCCATGTGTCACTTCTTCCTCGATGCGCTTGACACCAATGACTTTGGACACAAGCAGACAGGTTGCGATCGCTGCAATCGGCATCATGACCGTATTGGTCAGGAAATCAAAGAAATCCAAAAACTGCATGCCGATAATTTTTACATTTGCAAGTGGACCGTATCCTAACGCCGACAGACTTCCGATCACGATCATGATCGCACCGCTGACAACCGTAGCTTTCTTTCTGCTCCACTTGAACTCATCCTCAAACGTAGACACTGCACTTTCCGTCAATGCGATGGAACTGGTAAGTGCCGCAAAAAGAACCAGCACGAAAAACATAACGCCTGCAAATGTTCCGAATCCCATACTTGCAAAAACTTTCGGGATCGTAATAAACATGAGCGCCGGTCCTGCCTGAAGCATCTTAGCATCTCCTCCGGAAAACGCGAACACTGCCGGAATGATCATAAGACCTGCCAGCATTGCGATCGCTGTATCAAACACCTCAACCTGCTTTGTCGATCCCTCGATGGAAGTTTCCTTTTTCATGTAAGAACCGAATGTGATCAGGATACCCATTGCAATGGAGAGCGAATAAAACATCTGTCCCATCGCCGTCACAACGGTCATCCATGAGAAATTATTGATGTTCGGAACCAGAAAATACTTCACACCCGCCAAAGCGCCCGGTCTGGTCACAGAATATACTGTAATAACCAGTGATAAAACGACGAGAACCGGCATCATAAATTTTGAAACACGCTCGATTCCGTTGCGCACACCCGCATAAATGATCACTAATACGATCAATGCAAAAATAACAAAATATATTTCAGTTGAAAGGCCGTCCGAAATAAATGATGAAAAATATCCATCTTCCGCTACCGCCTGCGTCTCTCCTAAGACATACTCAACAAGATATTTGACAACCCATCCGCCAATAACCGAATAATATGGCACAATAAGTATTGGAATGATCGCGTTGATCCATCCTCCTGCCAGAATCCATTTGGATTTTCCAAACGAAGCATATGCACCCACAGGACTTTTCTGTGTCATTCGACCCAATGATGTCTCCGCAATGATCATGGTATATCCGAATGTCAGTGCCAGAATAATATAAATGACAAGGAAGATACCTCCACCGTATTTTGCCGCCAGATACGGGAATCTCCAGATATTACCCAATCCAACGGATGCTCCTGCCGCAGAAAGAACAAATCCTATCTTTCCGGAAAATGAACTCCTTTTTGTCTCATGCTGATTCATAACTTTTAATTCTCACTTCCTATCATTTTTCTATAACGAAATACAGACTCTGTTTGTAAGTGTAACGCATTTTCACTTCTTTTGCTATACTTTTCGGATAATAAAAGCATTTTCCTGCCATCAGCCATATTGAAGATTTTGTTGAGCTATTAAAAGCTGTGACCCCTTGTATAATTCTATCTATTCAAGCACCAGTAAGAGTGCCATCTTAAACTGCTTGGTTGCACTTACGGAATGCTTGCCCAACTTATCAAACTTGAACGTTTCTCCTGCATGAATCGTATACTCTTTTCCTTCATATCCGATGACTGCCTCTCCGTCCAAAGCAAATACAAGTGCTTCTCCCGGGGCAGCATGCTCAGAAAGTCCGGTTCCTGCATCAAAACTCATGATCACAAATTTCATTTTATCATTGCTCACCAAGTCCATGTTCACAATCTTGCCTTCCTGATATGGAAGTAACTCTGCTAACTGAAATACCTCTCCTGCTTTTAAAATCTCGTTCATTGTACTCTCCTTTCGAAATTCAACTTCGGTGTAAATGGAATCTTTCTTTGCTTTCATCCCGACAGATACTTGCAGCGGTGTAAGAATACTTTCTCCGGTCGTTACGATCCTGCTCCTGCCATCTGTCGTAAATACTTCGATTTCACCCTCGTATACCGTCCAAAGCTTGTGATATTCATAACTTTCTGCACTGATGCTTGTTCCAGATTCCAGAGAAAAAATAGCGATTCCCGTGCCATCTTTATGATAAATCTGCTTTGAGATGGTACAGCCGGCTACCGGTCGATTCTCTTTTGCAAATTCTATGATTTTTCCGGATTGCTCCTTCATCGTAATCACCTCGATTTCCACTTTATAGGTTTATTATAAGTGATTTTCGAATTATAATCCGTTGTTATATCAACATTTACGGCAAAACTGCATCTATTTCGGTTTATTCTCTCTCGTCTACACTTTTATACTCATCCCATTTTCCACCATATATACACTCTTCAACATAAGCCATCATACGGTTATGGAAAAAAGCATAAATTGTTACACCAATGAAACCACCAATGCCTCCAACAAGATAAACCGGCAAATCATATTCTGCGAGGGCAAGCGCAAAAAGCACCCATAGAATATAAACGATTACGATTGTCATAATATGTTGTTTCAGCCATTTTTTCTTAAAGAATTCCTGCTTATCCTTTAAACTAAATGCACTCTCCTTCAGTGTTTCTCCCAATTCAGCCTGTGTTAAATTATGTTCCTTACGAAGCTTTGCAAGAAAGCTTCCAATCTATACCTATTATTTCGAATATTCGGATTGACATTTTTCCCGTCATACTGTATTATCTATTTCATAGAAGAAATGGGTTTTTTGTCTGGTAAGCGATCATTCGCCGAGAGAGTTGCTCGTTTCTTTTTTTATGTCTATAATATCATATAAATACCTTTTTCATTGAGGTAATCAATATCCTTTTGCTTTAAATGAAAACTGCTCCTGAACTTCGAGGCTTCGAGATGTTCAAAGAGCAGTTTATCACATTCTTCCTTAGTCCTCCGACTTCACTTCCATTATCCATTTACAATCGGAGAAGTAACCGGTTTTCCATCTCTGTCTAAAACTTTCTTCTTATATCCGCAGTCACAATACGGGCCACCGCTGGCTAGCGTATATTGCCTGACAAACCTGGAACTTCCCCCGGCATCACTCATCGTATAATCCAGGTGACATAAAGCAGGTGTCAGATCATAAAGCCCCAGTTCCTTCATCAACGTGCAGATCCAACACCTGGTAAAAAGCCCCTCATATCCGCTTCCATCAGGATATTCATAAAAATCAAAATTCCATGAATAAGGATTGCGATCTGCTGCTTTTCGTTTGGCAGAAGATCGCATATTTTCTATATCCTTTGTCGAGAATTTTGACTTACCACTCTGCCTGCAATACCATTTCATTGCACCTGTCATCATAGCCTTGGCATAATACTCCGTCAGCCTCTCCACATCCGGACGTTCGGGCATAGACAAAATAAATGCTCCCAACATAGCTTTGTTTACGAATGGTTCAACTTCTTTTCCTGCGCCACGTTTACACTCTTTGTTCGTCCTTTTCAAATATCAGAATCTTCTGCGTAACCTTTTTTGCAATCGGTAATAACGCAAAAAGTCTATATGCAGGTGAAAATAACTCCATGCCACGAAGAATATTATCATCTTTTATTTTGTGATACCCTGTCGTCATATTCCCAAGTTCTTCAAAATGATCTGCCCCGAAGACAAATTTTGAGCCTGTCTGCTGTATGGATTTTTCTATTCCTTCTTTCTTTACCCATGTCTTCGCCAGACATT
>OGGI01000042.1_pt1 | contig 136632 bp, 122 predicted proteins | sample 1571051 | NCBI WGS metagenome assembly OGGI01 (sample SAMEA2582075, study PRJEB24529) | metagenome | biome: Human gut stool | place: China | collected 2011 | reverse complement strand
GTCGTGCAATTCTTTTTCTGAAGCGTGGCAGTAGAAGTTACTAATGCAATCAACTTTGAATAAGATGGGAAAAGTTTTTTGTAAGATTTTGTCGAAATCCGCCATGTATATAATAGAGGGAGCAATTTTACATAGATTGCAGTATTCCTGAAAATATGCTATGATATTTTAAATGAGCGAAAAAAGTAAAAAGAATCAGACAATTCAATATTATGATCAAAATGCCGCCGATTTTGTGGAGAACACGCGTAATGTAGATTTTCATGTAATGCAGGATGAATTTATAGAAGGGCTTCCTGCAGGGGCGAAGATCCTGGATCTGGGCTGCGGCTCCGGAAGGGATACGAAATATTTCCTGGAGCATGGCTATCGGGTAGACGCGATAGACGGCTCCGCAGAACTGTGCGCGTTGGCATCAGAGTACACGGGGATTTTGGTGAAATGCCAGTTGTTCCAAGAGCTGGATGCATCGGAAGTGTATGACGGTATCTGGGCGTGCTCATCGTTGCTACATTTATCCTATGGGGAACTGGATGAAGTGTTATATCGCATCGAGAAGGCACTGAAGCCGCAGGGCATTTTGTACATGTCATTTAAGCATGGCGTATTTGAGGGGGAAAGGAACGGCAGATATTTTCTGGATTTCACAGAAGAGAAACTGGAGCAGCTGCTGAAAAAACATACGAGTTTACAGCAGCTGCGGAACTTTCTGACAGAAGATGTACGACCGGACAGGGAAGAAAGATGGTTGAATCTATTCCTGAAAAAGATCAATTCTTAATTGCATATCCGAACTATGTCCTCCGGGAGACAGTGACTTATCCGAATGGCGGTGTGAGTCGCTTTTATGATGATGGAGTGGACATGGTCATTATCGATGATGAAATCTGCTCCTGCCGGGATGGCGAGCAGATTTTTCCTTACACACTGATCACAGATAAACAAAACCACTATATGAAAATATACCGGAGAGTGTTCCGATTCCTGGGATTCGATCCGGAAACGATAGAAAAATGCCTGCAGAAAAACCGACAGGAAGTGTTGCACTTTACCAAAAAGATTTCAGAAAGAGGAGAGCATGCGGACTCATCACCGCTGGAGCTGCTGTTTGAACAGAATTTCACGGATGTCTACGGTATGCGGGCATTGAAATATCTGCAAAAAGAATTCCGGATATCCGATGAGGACGGCAACAATTATTTCCTCGATTATCTCGTAGACACCGCAGACAGCAGAGTGGCCATCGAGGAAAACGGAATTCATTACCACCATCCGCAGTTGATCGGAATAGAGGGCTATCGGAAACAATTGCGCAAGCAGAATACCTGCGCATTGTGGGGATTAAAGCTATACCGTTTTTCCACGGAAGATTGCCGATTCAAGGATCGTATCGAGGATGATATCCGGTCTTACCTGGGAAAAGACACCGGCGGATTCCGGGAAGCGGGATTGCTGCTGGAACGTAAGACGGAACTGTATGAGCACCAGGAGATCAGCCTTGCGCAGATAGAGGAACGGCGGGAAAAAGGAATTCGTGCATTCCTCATTGTACTACCTACCGCAGCGGGAAAATCCCGGATCGTAGAAGAAGATATTCAGAAATTTGCAGCTGGAAAAGAGCAGTTCCGGGCATTGATCCTGGCACCGAATACGAATATCATTGCGGACTGGAAAGAGAGAATCGAAAACGACCTGCAGCCGTTGCAGGACCGGATCGATATTAAGACTTATAGCTATGCGGTAAGACATTACCATGAAAAAACAAGGGATTATTATTCCTATATTGTAGTGGATGAGGCGCACCACGCGGTGGCTCCGATGTTAAAGCGGGTGATTCAATACTATGCGCCGGAATTCCTCGTAGGATTGACAGCGACGGATCAGCGCCCGGATAAAAAGAGACTGGAAGAAATCTTCGGAAATTATACAACAGAGCTTTCTCTGAAGGATGCAATGGAGAAGGGAGTTGTGGCGAGGGCGAATGTCTACCGGATCGAGACGAATATTGATCTGAGCCATGTCCGTTTTAACGGAAAAGATTATGTGAATGCGGATCTGGAGAAGAGTGTGCGTGTCACTTCCCGAAATGAATTGATCGTAAATGTGTTGAAGGATTATTTTACAGAGGGGGATGCCGGAAAACGTCAGGGAATTATCTTCTGTATCAACAAGGCGCATACCAAAGAGATGGCACGCCTGCTGAACGCAGCCGGTATCTCAGCACAGGATTACAGTGGAGATACAAAACATCCGGAGAAGGTTATGCAGGAGTTCAAGGAGCATAAGATACGTTTCCTCTGTGCTTGCGATATGATCTCGGAAGGCTGGGACTATCCGGAACTCGGAATCCTCGTTATGGCGCGCCCGACGCTGTCGAAGGTGCTGTATCTTCAACAGATCGGCAGAGGCTTGCGCCGGACATCCATCAAGAAAAATGTGTTCGTCATTGATGTGGTAGATGAATACGGAGCCATGGTAAGACCCTGCAGTATGCATGCTATCTTCGGAAACTCATTGTATGTTCCGTTCGGCGATATCACCAGACAGGATTACCTGCCGGGACAAATGATCGAGATCGATGGCATCACCGAGCGCGTGGAACGGATCGTGGAAGTGGACATCCATACCTTTGAAGAAAAGTATGGGGATTACTACAGTCAGGAACAGCTGGCTAGGGAGTACTTCGTCAACACCGGAACGATCACCAGTTGGATCCGTAAGGGAAAGATTACACCAACGGCGGAATTCCCCTTCGGCAGCAAGAAGATCAGCCTGTTCAGCCCGGAGGATGTGGAGAAATACAGAAAAGAACTGAACATTCAGGAGCATAATGATGAAACCGTTCGGGATGACTTTTTTGCATTCCTTGAGGAAAGAGATTATTCACTGTCCTATAAAATGCCGTTCCTGCTGTCTTTTATCGATCATATGGACACGATAGGCGATGCGAAGATCGAGGATGTGCTGACGGATTACATAGCTTTTTATCAGGACAGGATCAATAAAGGACTGCCGGTGGATCGCCCCAGCTGCCCTTATAATGCCGAGACTCTGAAAGACCGGAAAATGATCAAAAGCAGCCTGCTGACCAATCCATTTGAAAAGTTCGAGAGAAAGAGATTTATGTACTACTCGAAGGACCTGGGAGTAATCTCACTGAATCATGCGCTGCTGGCGAAGATGAGCGAGGTGGATTGGGAGAGAGTGAAGGGGCAGATGAGGGAAGATTTGGAGAGGTACTATAGAGAATAATAGAAAATTATATAATATTAGTTTCAAATATGAAAATCAGACTAGATTGGGAGAATATGGAACAGGTTTTATAGGAGAAATTAAGTTGGAATATTTTGTGGATTTATAGACATGGAAGTTTATAACATATTTTTGAATAAGAACCAGAAAGTTTAACAAAAAGGAAAGCATTGCAACTAATATAGGAGTTATTATTTATCAGTTTTCAAAGGTTTTTATTGTTGTATAAAATTGTAGTAGGGAGACAAAGATAATGAGTGAACAATTTATAGATTTTTTTATGACGATAACACCTACCATACTTACAAGTGTGACAGGTTTTTTGCTAGGAAAGTATAATCATTTTCAAAATAGACCACTTGATAAGATGGAAATTGCCTATGATAGAGTGTATTATCCCATCGAAAGAATAATGAGAGAAAAATCAATAAAAATTTCTACGGTAATAGATCGCGCGAAAATATATTTTTTAAAGTATGAAAAATATATTGATAAATCTACGGTGATGATATATAAGCAATTATGTAAATGCAAAGATGAAGAGGAGCAACAGAGTATATATGATTCCTTTAGAAATAATATTCATAATGAGTGTATTTTTTTGAGAAAGAAATTAGGGTATCTACAACCGGGATACTTACAGATATATTTATATTTGCCAACAGATATAAAAAGAGTAATCAGACTGTTGCTTGAGTTTTCTATATGTTATTTTTCTGCATGTGTTTTTTCAGTGGTGAAAATAGATAATATTAAAATGGTTTGCTTGGTGGTGTTTGCAGTAAGCTTGTGCGCTGTATTAGTTGAAGTTATCTATATAATTATAGGTAAAATAATTACATTTATAAAACAAAAAGTAGCAAAGACTAAAAAATCAATATGGAAAACAAGATAACAGAAAAACAAGATTTTATGTACTTCTTATAGAAAAAATGTATTATATCAGAAAAATATGGATTTTTTCAATCTATTTTTGATATAATTATTTTGATGAGATTTAAGCAAAGGATGTAGAAGAATGTACAAGCATACAGATTACTTTAAAAAATATGGAAGAATAATGCAATTCAATAAAAATAAGAAGGAGCCTTTTCACAGATGGTATCCGTTTGTAGAAGGCTATTCTAAAGAATTTATCCAATCAATTGTTAAAGAAATGGATAGGAATAATTTAGTGTGTTTAGAACCATTTTCTGGGAGTGGCACAACTGCTTTGGAATTGCAAAATTGTGGAATCGCTTGCTTTGCTTTTGAAGTAAATCCGTTAATGTATCTAATTGCACGAGTAAAATTGGAAAATGGTTATGAATTAGAACGTTTTGAGTATTGGTATGACTATATTGTAAAAGAGAGAAGTAAAAAAATAGTAGAGTTAGAGACGGAATTTAATACTCTATATCAAGGAGAAGGAAAGAAAAAATGGAATTATAATACCGATATAGGAATTGCAGTTGAAAAGTTGAGACAAGTAATAGAATCTATTTCAGAAGTGATTTATAAAGAATTGTTTAAGGTGGCGTTAGCAGCTATTTTATTGGATGTAAGTAATTTATATAGAAATGGAAAATGTTTATCTTATAAAAAGAAGTGGGAAGATAGAAAAATAGTAGAAAAGGATGTTTTTGATAAGTTTGATGAGAAGGTGCTAAAGGAGTTGAAATGTGATATTGAAAACTCAATTACTAGAACGAAAATTAACAATAAAGAGAGGTTGTACAATCAGGATTCAAGAATAGGAATTGCTAATGAAGTTGATGATAACTCTATAGATTTGGTTATTACATCCCCGCCATATTTAAATTCCAGAGATTATACAGATACATATATGCTTGAGTTGAAAACATTAGGTTTTACAAAGACGAGTGAGGAAATAAAAGAATTAAGAGAGAAAACATTACGTTCACATGTTCAGATAAAATGGAACGATACATCAAATGTTAATAATGAGTTGTTAGAAAATACTTTAGTAGAATTGGAAGAAGCTTCAAAGGAAATAGAGAAGTGGAATGATTCAATAATTGATATGGTTAGACTATATTTTGTTGATATGCAAAATATATTTCGTGTACTTTATGGAAAAATGAAAATACATGGAAGAATTTATTTTAATGTATCCAATTCAGCATACTTCAACGTATTAATAAATACTTTAGAAATATGTGCATCTATAGCTGAACAGGAAGGATTTAAAGTTTTAGAAATTAGAGATGCCCGAAAACTAAAAACAAGCCCTCAGCAAAAGAAAACAATAGGTAAATTATTAGAAGGGGTAGTTGTTTTAGAAAAAGAGAACTAAAGGAATAGGATTATGGAGATTAAATATTACTTACCGAAGCTTAAAGAATTACATATATACAATTTTGATCTGTACAAATGTCCATTAGATATACAATTTTCATCAAGATTAAACTTAGTATTTGGAACTAACGGACTTGGTAAGACTACGTTGTTGAATATATTGCAATATGCGATTATTGGACCTTATACGGGAAAAGTTAAATCGCGAAATTGGAAGGACCAACAAAAATTAAAAAGACCTATGTTAGATAAAAATTACTTTAGAAATAGAATGAGTAATCAAAGCCAACAGGCAGAAGTGAAAGTTGTTTATTCATTAGGAAATGATTTATATGAAGTATGGCATAGCTTATATGAATATAAATTAAAAAAAGTGGTAGTGAACGGTAGTGAAATTATAGGAACTGATTCAAGCTATGATGCCTATGAAAAAAAATATTTTGGACAGACTGGTATGGAATTAGATGAGTACCTTATAGATAAATATCATAGACAGATCGAAAAGTCTTCAAATTTTCCACATATAAATTCATATATTCTTATGATTACAGAAATGATGTTTTTTACAGAGTCAAGGGATTTTGCTTTTTGGGAAGAGGAATTATGTAAGTCTATTTTAAGTAAGTTTATGCCGAGAGATAAGTATTTTGAATACGATGAGATTCAAAAATTAGTAAAAAAATATGATAGCCAAGCCAGACTAACATCATATAAGATGTCGATGATAAAGGATTTTCTAGGAGATGAATTTTCTGAGAAAGTTGATGAGAGTTTTCAATATTCATTAGAAGACTTGCAAAAAATTAATACGCAAGTTGATTTGGCTAAAAGTAGAATTGAAAGGATTGAAAAAGACCTTAGTTCTAATGAAAAAGAAAAAACACAGAATAGGATAGAGAGCGAACGAGTAAATAAAAAAATGCTAGATATAGAAAAATTATGGTATGAAAATATTTTCCCCGATTCATATCAAGGAATGTTTAATCGCTATGTTCCGAGTATTTTATCCGGGAAATGTCCTTTTTGTGGAACAGAGCACCTAGATATAAAGGTAAATGTAGAAAATTGTTTTTTTTGTAAAAAGGTAATAAAAACAAAGGAAAAAGCTAATCTTGACGAAATCGAAATAGAAAGAAAAAATTTAGAATTTGAGAGAAGGAGATTGCAGAATAATTTTGATTTGTTAAAAAAGGAAAATGCAAATTTAAAAAGAAGCTTAAGAGAAGAAGAAACAGAGTTGTATGAATTGATTGGGCAACAACAAAAAGTAAAAAAGCAAATGGACATTAAGAGTAATGATAATGTTGCAAAGTATCAACAATTGGAACTTCAAAAGCAAGAATATACTAATCTTTGGATTGAAGCAAAAGAAAAGGAGCAAGAACTTGCGTTGGAAATTGATGAGTGCGTGAAAGATGTTTTTCAGGACTATTGTAGAACATTTAAAAAGTATGCGTATTCATTTTTGGGGGATGATAAAACTATAGAATTAGAATTAGTCGGTAAAGCTGATGATGCTTTTTTTAAGTTCTATTTGAATGGAACAGAAAGAGAATCCGAAAAATCTTTATCAGAGTCACAAAGAATATTTGTAGATATGGCATATAGACTTGCAACATTAGAATTCTTTCACAAGGATTCCTATTTCATAAGTGAGACTCCTGATAGCACATTAGACTATTTGTTTGAAGAAAATGCTGTTAAAACATTTAGTTATTTTATTAATTCTGGAAATACTATTTTTATGTCTGCAAATGCTAGAAATAGTAAATTGATTAATACTCTTGTCAATAATTATAAAGATGATTACACATTAGTTAATCTATTGAAAATATCAAATCTTGCAGGCGAAAGAATGGAAGAGGTAAAACAGCTAGAAATATACAATTTTTTGGAGGATTGATAATGTTAGAAAAATTGGAATATTATATATGTTTGTTTTTATATGGTTTGAAAGAAAAGGAACAAGTTTCGAAAAATACGTTATTTAGGTATGTATATATCTTTGATGTTGTAAATGATTATTTGGGGAACTTTGAAAAAATTAATGATGAAATCATATTGGATAAAGATATGGGCTTGGGTAATGTTGTGCAATTGACAGAGGCGTTAAATGAAATTAGTAGGAGAAATTATGTTACGGTTATAGGTCCTAATGTGAAAATAGAAAATGAATTAAGATTATATATTGACAGCATTATTAAATTAGAAAAAGTTCAAACTGATTTAAATAAGATTATGTATTTTGTGGATATAGTCTCATCCTATAATGAAGACGTTATTTTATCTGCTTTTTTTAATGATCCAAATGTTGAGAATGCAATAGTGCGAGGGAAAAAAGAAATTGAACTGTCCGATAATAAGTTAAAACAATTATTAGAAGAATTTGAAAAAGTTGCTAATGAAAATAGGCTTAATAAGCTAGACAAGTATGATGTCTTTACGAGTTGGTTAGATTATGTATTTGAGGAATACTTACAGGAGAAGGAGTCAAATGAATAAAGATTTATTTCTTTCTAAAGCTAGTGAAACCAATTGCTTTATTAGTGAGAGTAAAATTCTATCTCAGTTGGCTGGATTGGGAAAAGCTGTAATAATCAGTATGGATCATTTAGAATATTTTAGTTTATATTTTTTGACAATCAAAGAAGAGATTGCCAAATTAAAACAATCTCAACTATATCATATAGAAATTGTAAATGATGGACAGTATTCTATAAATAGTTTAGGTGATCGAAATGTAAATGAGTCCCAAATTATTAATATGGTTACAGAAAGGTTTAAAGATTATAAGGGATATTGTTTTATAGTTGATGCTGGAATGCAATATCTTTTCGTTAATGGAAAAGTAGATGAAAATATTAATAGCTGTTTTCAAAAGACAAGAACGATGCAGGCAAAATTGGATGTTTTAAAACCGATATCGGGGATAAGAGAGGTTTTTGCTCATTTTATTGTGGAGTGTGTTTATAAAAAAGATAATTACAATATATGTTTTGATTATTTATCTGGAAAAGTAAAAGCAGAAATTAAAGAACAAGATCTTAGAAATATTTTATTGCAATATCTGGAAAAGAATATGCGAGGTGAAGTGAGTGTAGAGTTTTGTACAGATTATCTAAATGATGAAGAATCGGTGGACATTTATATTTACGATGGATGTCAACGTGCAATAATAGAAGTGAAATTTTCTCTTCCAGAAAAGTATTATGCAGGTTCTACACATTATAGTATTACAGCGAGAACAGGTGATGGAATAAAACAGCTGGATAAGTACGCAAGACATTTAGCAAAAGATGGTAGGCTGGTGGACTTTGGATATGTTTATATGTTCTACATGAGTGATGTGAAGAAGGAAACATTAATGTCACGTATTGATAATAAAACAAATGAATTGTTACGAGGATTATCAGATGAGCTTAATTCTATATTTGATGGTGTTGAGATGAACGATATGAAATGTTGGGGAACGGCATCGTAGAATACATATTGCTGACTTGATATTTTGTAAACGTCAAAACATTTGCCATGGCTAATTAGCTTTTTTGTGCCACACTCTAAATGACAAAAAATATAAGTTTTTTAGAGGAAGTTAAAACACAGGAATCAATTAACTCACATTGTCTGCAAATCTAACTGGATAAAAGTAAGCGCCAAATAGGTTCTTTCTGAGGTTAATTGATATGAAAGTAAATTTTTAGAAAAAAGACTCAAATTGCTTTGAAAAGTGAAGCAATACTTTTTACAATCAACTAAGCTTGGAAAGGACCGATGGAGTGTTTACTAAATAGTTATTCACAGTAGACAATAGATTTTATTTATAATGAAATTAAGAAGACTCCAGGTACAATAATCGGAGAATTAAAGGACAAAATAAAAAGTCAACCCCAGAAGCAAAGGATTCTAAGTGAAAACGCACCTACTCCCATTCGGGAACCCAGCTTTTATCCGTCGAAAGTTGACTATATTTACTATATGCAATATGCTATGGTTTGTCAAATAAAAACGAAATACATTTAAGGATAAGCTGTCCAGTAGATAAAAATAAGACAATTACGGAGCATGTCATGTCAAACACCACGCTTACACAACTTCAAGAAGGACTAACAACTGCATACATCGATGGCACAGCCGCTGCCAATCTGGCATACAAGCCTGCTTTCGTGTCGAATAATCCAGACGAGGGCAAGAAAGTTATTTCCGTCATAGAAGATGAGCTGATGAAGTGTGACCAATTCCAGATCAGCGTGGCTTTTATTACTATGGGTGGAATTACGCCTCTTTTGCAGACCTTGAAGGAACTGGAGAAGAGGCAGATTCCGGGTCAGATCTTAACGACAAACTATCTTAACTTTAGCGAGCCCAGAGCATTGAAGAAGCTGCAGGAACTGTCCAATGTTACTCTGAAGATGTATGATGTGGATCGGGCAGACCAGGGCTTCCACACCAAAGGCTACATTTTTAAGAAGGAAGAGATTTATCGTATTATCATCGGCAGCTCCAACATCACAAGTGCTGCTTTGACGAAAAATAAGGAGTGGAATACCAAAATTGTTTCTACAGAGCAGGGCGAAATTGCGATGGAGATCGTAAAGGAATTCCACCAGCTGTGGGATTCTAAGTATGCGCTTTTCTATGATGATTTCTATGAGAATTATAAGCAAAAGTATGAGATCATCAAAAAGCAGAGGGAAATAGCAAAACGGGATGAGATAGCTTCCACGGAGAAGTATAAGCTGGAACCGAATTCTATGCAGGTAGGGTTTATTACGAATCTTCGTAGGATTGTGGATGCTGGAGAAAATAGAGCACTGTTGATTTCTGCTACCGGTACAGGTAAGACATATGCGTCGGCCTTTGCCATGCGAGAGCTAGGATTTAAGCGTGTTCTGTTTTTGGTACATAGATCTACCCTCGCGAAACAGGCGTTGACCTCATTCCGAAAAGTATTTGAAGATAAGAAGTCAATGGGAATTGTTGGTGCAGGCTATTCTGACTATGATGCAGATTATATCTTTGCTATGGTGGAGACGCTTCACAAAGAGGATAATCTGAGAAAGTTTGCACCGGAAGAGTTCGATTGCATTGTTTTAGATGAAGCGCATCATAGTCCGGCGAATACTTATCAGAAGGTCATGGAGTATTTCAAACCGAAATTGTTCCTTGGCATGACGGCAACGCCAGACAAGAGGGATGACGGAGAGGCTTCCAAGAATGTGTATGAGCTATTTCATTACCAGATTGCTTATGAGATCAGATTGCAACAGGCAATGGAAGAAGATTTATTGTGCCCTTTTCATTATTTTGGTATTAGTGATATTTCAGTTGTGACCGACGAACAGATGAAGGCTCGAAATATTTCGGAAGAAGATTTTGGAAAGCTTACTAGTGACGAGAGAGTAAGGCATGTTATCGAGCAGGCGAAATACTATGGTTATAGTGGGGATCGAGTAAAAGGCTTAATTTTCTGTAGTAGAAATATAGAGTGCGAAGAATTATCGGCTAAATTTAATGCCCTTGGTTATCGGACAATAGCGCTTAGCGGTGACAATAAGGATAAAGAACGCGAAAAGGCATTTGAACGATTGGCAATGAACGAAGAGGATGCAACGGATGAGATGCAGCCTCTGGATTACATTTTTTCCGTAGATATTTTAAATGAAGGTGTTGATATTGTTGAAGTAAATCAGGTGATTATGCTTAGACCTACGCAGTCACCTATTGTATTTATTCAGCAGTTGGGTAGAGGATTGAGAAAAGCGGAAAATAAGGAATACGTGGTAATTCTTGATTTCATCGGCAATTACAATAATAATTTTATGATTCCGGTGGCGCTTTCCGGAGATAGAACTTATAATGCGGATACCATTCGGAAATATGTGATTTCGGGGAACAATACGATTCCTGGGGCATCAACAGTTCATTTTGATGAGATTGCTAAGGGGAAGATTTTCAATTCTATTGATAAAATCAAAGGAATGAGATCTATTATAAAGGAAAGCTATATTTCTCTGAAAAATCGCATTGGAAGGACGCCGTTATTGTTTGATTTTTATGAACAGGGAGAGATCGATCCACTGGTAATTATAAGAGAATATAAAACGTATTGGAAATTTATGGAAAATGTGGAAAAGGGGAAGTATTTCTGTAAATTAAATGACCATGAAAAGTTGATATTAGAATATTTGTCCAAAACAATTCTAAGCGGCGTCAGACCCAGCGAGCTGTTTATCTTGCAGAAATTGCTCACAAAGAAGACATTTTCTGTGAATGAAGTACAAAAAGAACTGAAACGACTCTTGGATTATAATATAACGGATCTGGAAATGCGTGAATCAGTAAAAATTCTACAGGGATGTTTTACTAGTAAGGACGAGGAATATCAGAAGTATAAGACCATAGAGATTATGGATTATGACGAAAAGCAGGGTGTGCGTTGCTTTGCGAGCTACGCAAATTGCCTGTTGGACAATGAATTTAATACGCAGGTTAAAGATATCATAAATGTGGGACTTGCAAGATACCGGGACAAGTATGCTCATGGAAAAGTAGAGCAAACACCGTTTGTCTTATATGAGAAATATTCCAGAAGAGACGTGAGCCTTTTGATGAATTGTGGGAAAGATATGTCTTCTACAATGTATGGAATGAGTCGAATTGGTGATGATGTATTCATTTTTATCACATATCATAAGGAAGAGGCCGAAGAGGGCAAGAACTACGCGGATGGAAAACCTGATTATGCGGATGCTTTCGAGGATAATCTGATTTTTAAATGGGATTCCCAGATTGGTAAGGATAATAGCAGTCCTTACATGCAGAAAGTACTGACAGCACCGAGAAAACATCTATTGGTGAAAAAGAGTGATGCGGAATCAAGCTTTTATTACATGGGACAATTTGATATTATAGAATCTGCAGATAGCCAGAAGGAAGACAATAATGGTAAAATGAAACCGATCACGAAGGTGACCATGAAGATGCATCATCCTGTGCGCGAGGATTTGTTAAGGTATTTACAGAGTAATATTTCAAAGGAGAACAAAGCAGTATGAAAACCATTCGCGTAGTCGCAGCTGTAATCTGCGATTCCATAGAGCACAAAACAAAAATATTTTCCACCGCAAGAGGTTACGGAGAATTCAAAGGTGGCTGGGAATTCCCCGGCGGGAAGATCGAAGCCGGAGAAACTCCACAGCAGGCGGTTGTCAGAGAGATCCGAGAGGAACTGGATGCCACGGTCAGAGTCGGAGACCTGATAGACACTATAGAGTACGATTACCCGACATTCCATTTATCCATGGATTGTTTCTGGTGTGAGGTTGCGTCGGGAGAACTGAAGCTTCTTGAGGCGGAAGCCGCCAGGTGGCTGACGAAGGAAGAACTGGATTCCGTACAGTGGCTTCCGGCGGATGTGACACTGATTGATAAGATCAAAAGCTGTATGTCTTGAGGATAAGAAAAATTATTTATGACCAACGAAGAATTTCAACGTAGTAAAAGTTTTGAAGAGAATCTGAAAGAATGGAATCTGTTATCTCTGGAAGAGATGGGGGAATCTGTTAAGGAGGGTTCTCTTTATGTGATTGGCAACGGATTTGATATGCTGCATGGCGTCAGATCCAGTTATTACGATTTCAGCAGGATTCTGGGAAAGAGAAGTTCTGTCCGGTTTTATCTGGAAAAATATCTGAAAACCGATGACCTGTGGGCGGATTTTGAAGGGGCATTGGGGAAGATCAACATAGAGGCTATGTGCCAGCCGTATATTATAGATAATTTTCTGGACATAAATGGGGCATACGATGAGGATGCAGGTGCAGCCGAGATCTATATGTCCGCAGAAATGGCGGTGGAGCCGATTATTTCCATGTCAACGGAATTAATGGACCGGTTTCGCAAATGGATCAGCAGTCTGCATACCAATACGAATGACAGGCCGTTGTGCAATGTGATCAAAGGCGGGAAAGTATTAAATTTTAATTATACGGAATTTGTGGAAGATTTGTATGGCGTGGATGCCGAAAATATTTGTTATATCCATGGCTGCCGGAAGAAGACCGACAGGGGACGGCAAAGGTTGATTCTGGGGCATATTCCGGGAGCCAATGATGCAGCCTATGAATTTGAAGATGATTACTCTGCAATCGATAATCTGGATGAGCATGCCCAGCTATTATACGATGTGCAGCAGATCGCTTTGCAGATGGTTGTGGAGGCTGATGATACATTGACGAAAAAATGTAAGGAGATCATTCAGAGCAATCAGCCTTTTTTTGATGGATTAGCGGATATCCGGCAGATAGTCACTATAGGGCATTCGTTGTATCCGGTGGACTGGGATTATTTTGCAGAGATCATAAAGTGTAATAAAGACAGGAACCGGATGCAATGGTTCTTTGGCTGTTATGGAAATGGAGATCTGGAGCGGGTACAGACTTTTATCAATACCTTTGGGATAAATAAAGATCAAGTCGCAATTTTTCGGACGGATACGATTCCTGTAACATTATTGGAGGATAATAAGAGGGAAAAGCCCAAGGCAAATGTTAAGCATCGGAAGGTACTGGCTTCCTCTGAGGATGGAAAGTGGCAGGTTGTCCGCGAGGGCAGGAAGATTAATATTATTGATAGAACAGCAAACAGTTGCAGCTGTTCCAGAATGTTTTTGACATACATGAGCGGGGCTGTTTTTGACTGCAGCGGTATGGTGTTACTTTTGGTGGCAAGAGGACTGGGGGCCGGGGTATTTTTGTTTCGGTTCGCCAACGGAGAGTGGCAATATAGAGGGGAATTAGAACCCATTCCACATCAGGGAGTGATTACCAAACGCTTGCAAAAAATATTGCTGAGGGACAACCGGCTGATTTTCGTATATAACAGCAGAATCCGAAAATATGATGTCGAAACGGGGAAACTGGTATATAATAAGGCCGTAAGGCATGCTTTCGAGTCAGAAGGCGAAGATTTGACACAAAAGTTTAAAGGGATATACAGAACAGGGTTTTATTAAGTTTTTCTGGAATAAAAGTGTGAATTTCAGGAGTATGGAGATGGCATTATGACCCACGAACAATTTGAACAGGCAGCTCAATATTGGAACAAGAAGGAAAAGATCACCATGCCGGAGAAGGCACTGAAGCAGGCGGTAGAAAAATATATTCACGAGAACAACACCTGTGCGCTTGCCACGGGAAGCGGTGATTATGTCAGGTGCACGCCGATAGAGTATAGTTACCACGATGAGAAATTCTGGATATTTTCCGAAGGCGGGGAGAAGTTCATAGGTCTGGAGAAGAATGCAAATGTAAGCCTTGCCATTTTTGACAAGTATGATGGATTCGGTAATCTGAAAAGTTTACAGATTATGGGCCGTGCGGAGATTATAGAACCGTTTTCCGACAGTTACAATGCCCACGCGGAATACAAGAAGATTCCACTGGAGGCTCTGAAAAAATTAGAGCATCCCATGAACCTGATCTGCGTGACACCGGCCAGGATAGATGCGCTGTTTTCTGATTTGAAAAAGGACGGATACAGTATCAGACAGACATTAGAGTTTGAGAAAAATAACATAATCGAGCGGAGGTATACAAAGTGAGTATATTTGAGTATGACAAAGAAAAAGAAGAAAAGAAGCTCCGCAAGGCTGAACGGGAGTGTGGACGGGAAGCGGGTTTACAACAGGGGTTACAGGAAGGTCTAAAGGAAGGTCTGCAGCAGGGACGCATGGAGGAGAGAAAGTCACTGCTGGCATTGATTGCAAAAATGAGTGCCGGAGGAGATGCGGACCAGATTGCAACGCTGTATGATCCGGAAGTAATGAATGCAAGGCAGGAGAAGTATGGAATAAGATAGCAGGAGATTCAAATGAACATCCAGATTTTTGGCACGAAAAAATGTAACGACACCAAGAAGGCCGAGCGTTTTTTCAAGGAGCGCGGCATCAAATATCAGTTCATAGATATGAAAGAAAAAGGCATGAGCAAGGGAGAGTTTACTTCCGTTGCGCAGGCGAACGGCGGCCTGGAGAACATGGTCAACTGGGAGGGGAAAGATCAGGATACGCTGGCTCTCATCCGGTACATTGCGGAGGAGGACAAGCTGGCAAAGGTGTTGGAGAATCCATCGGTGATCCGCACACCGATTGTCAGAAACGGGAAACAGTCTACCATCGGTTATCAGCCGGAGGTATGGAAGGGCTGGAACTGAGGAAACGTGAAGGAATGGGACAATGATTAAAACAATTATGAGAGATCCGATGTTTTTAGCACAGAAATCCGAGAATGCCACGGAGGTGGACGCACAGGTAGTGACAGATCTGCTGGATACTCTGAGAGCGAATCTGGATCATTGTGTCGGAATGGCGGCAAATATGATAGGGGTTCGGAAAAATATTATTGCAGTGGCAGCAGGCCCGTTTCAGTTTGCCATGATCAATCCGGTGATCACGAAAAAGCTGCGTCCGTACCAGACAGAGGAAGGATGTCTGTCACTGGAAGGTGTGAGACCCTGCACGAGATACGAAGAGATTGAAGTGGATTACCTGGATAGCAATTTCAGGAAACAGCATGGCAAATACACCGGCTGGACAGCCCAGATCATCCAGCATGAAGTAGATCATTGTTGTGGTGTGGTGATATAACATTGGCAAGTCAGGTATGGAAGTTTATCACACACAATGATTGGAATAACTCCTGTAAACTTTACCTGAAACAGTATTTCTATGCAGTATGCTAATATTATCCTACAGCAAGGAGAGAGCAAGAGAGCCCATAGGATGAGGAACAAAAATGCAGGTACGTGAAGTGATTTGTCCTTCCTGCAGCCATCGTTTCATGTGGATGGATGGCGAAGAGGGACCGACGATCAAAAAATACCGGTCTGTAGAGACCGGAGAGACATTCCATACGGCCAACCCGGTGGGGAGAGCCAACATGGAGAGGATTCTGGCCAGATACTGGGGAGAACAGTACTGGTAGGAAATTTTGTGATAATTTAACCAACGGTTAATAGGCAAAAGAGATTCTTTGTGTTATAGTAAAAGTCTACGGAAAGACTGATATGCAACTGGATGCTGTACGGCATCGGAAGGAGGCGTATGATGGAAAGACCGCATTTTGACATTGTGGCCAGCGGCGCACGGATGAGAGCAATCCGTCAGGAGCGGAAGATTTCCGTGAAGCAGGTCATGGAATACATGGGCTTTGAATCCACGCAGGCCGTGTATAAATGGGAAGCCGGAAAGTGCTTTCCTCAGGCCGACAATTTGATTGCTTTAGCTATTTTGTATCGTGTAAGCCCGATGGAGCTTTTGGTAGAAGAGGACCTTGTGCCCTCTTCTAGTCATATCTGGGGAAATGCCGCATAGTGCGGAATGGAAGAGAAAGTGCACAGGGAGAGCAGTATGATTTACATAACGGGAGATACGCATGGGGATTTCGCAAGGTTTTCCGCGAAAAGATTACGGAGAACCGGCATGGAACTGACAAAAGAAGATTACATCATTATCTGCGGAGATTTTGGACTGTGCTGGGTGAAGGATAAAACTTTTGAGTATCATTGTAAAAATTTTGCGGAGAAACCTTACACCATTCTGTGGGTACAGGGAAACCATGAAAACTATGATATGATCGGGGAATATCCGCTGGAAGAATGGCATGGCGGGAAAGCGCGGCACATTATCCGGGACAAGGTGATATTGCTGGAACGGGGACAGGTCTTCGAGATTGACGGCAAGACCTTTTTCACTTTCGGAGGGGCATCTTCCCATGACATTCAGGGAGGAATTCTGGATCGTCAGACGGTGGATTTCGCAGAACAGAAGCGCAGGGCAGACCGGAATTACCTTCCCTACCGGATCCTTCAGGAAAGCTGGTGGCCCCAGGAGCTGCCGACAGAGGGAGAACTGCAGGAGGGCCTGCGCAATCTGGAACGATATCACTACGAGGTAGATTATGTGATCACACACTGTTGTGCCAGCACGCTGCAGGACCGGATCAATGCCGGGACGGGACGCTCCTGTGCTCCGGATCTGCTGACAGACTACCTGGAGACTTTGGAACAGAAGCTGCATTATAAGCATTGGTATTTCGGACATTATCATCGGGACTGTCAGCCGGATGAGAGGCACACTCTGGTATACTATGCGATACTGCCGTTGGAACAGAAGGAAAGTGCATCTGCAGTGCCGGTACCGGGACAGATGGGAGGAGAAACGGATCATGGCAAGGGATGAGAATGTTAGAATTTTTCAGGATACAGAAAAACGGGTAAAGGAAGATCCGGGGCTGCAGGAGGCAGTGAAGCGCTCTGTGGCAGAACAGGTGCTGATCCCGGAGATGATGGAAGTCACGGACCTGATGCCGGAGCTTGCACAGAATCGTGACAGATATGAGAAGGATGCGGAAATCATAGTGTCGAAGAAGCGAAGCTATGAGGCAGCTGCCGGGTATCCGGGAGAAAGGGTATGTGTTCACAATTTTGCATCAGCGACGAATCCCGGAGGTGGTGTGACCAAGGGAAGCTCTGCCCAGGAGGAATGCCTGTGCCGTTGTTCTACGTTGTATTTTTGCCTGAATACGAAGGAAATGTGGGCAGGCTTTTATTCTCCACACAGGTATGCGCAGGATCCGATCCACAATGATGACTGCATCTATACGCCGGAAGTCATTGTATTCAAATCCGATACTGCGACACCGGCACCGCTTCCGGAAAAAGACTGGTACTCCGTTAATGTGATCACCTGTGCAGCACCGAATCTGCGTCTGCTCCCGGCCAATGGGATGAATCCCGGAGACGGTAATAAGACCGTGAAGATGACGAGAGCACAGCAGCAGGCATTGCATGAGAAGCGTCTGACCAGAATTCTGGATGTGGCCGTGGCGGGAGGCAATGAAGTGGTCATTCTGGGGGCGTTCGGATGCGGAGCTTTTGAGAATGATCCGGAGGCTGTGGCAGCTGCGTTTTCCAATGTGATCGCTCGTTACAGAAAATGTTTTAAAACCATAGAACTGGCCATTTATTGTTCCCCCAGGGATGAGCAGAATTATAATATTTTCAAACATGAGATAGATACGACATTGCGTTGACAAATGATAAGGAAACTAGTACTATAATGCCAAACAACACGTTGGATATTGAGGGAAGTAATGGAGAAGGAACAGGGAAAGCTTATTATAATTGTATCAGTCGTATTTGCCATGGTGCTTCTGTGCATGATCTGCACCTCAGACAGTGTGCCGGAGGTAAAGTCATTACAGGAGTGTACGCCGGACGCAGTCAGCGTCTTGGATGACGGCAGGGAGCTGTACGATTTTAAATTGGATCAAAACGATGATGAGACGAACTCGATCGTGTTTTATTCGACACATCAGGAGATTGTGGTGTATGCAGATGGGAAGCTGATCTATCAGCTGGATGCTGTACCCGGCATATGGGGAAATACTCCGGGCTGGACCTGGAATATTGTCAGGTTTTCAAGTAATGTGAGCAGCTTGCAGGTACAGTTCACCCCTTGTTATCCGGAAACGGCAGGCCAGCAGAAGACGTTTTATATCGATGGCGGCTATAATATCTATCGTTGGGTGATGCGCCGGACAATGCCTGCCTTTCTCATCAGCATGATGGTGATACTGATAGGATTGTATATTAGTATTTATTGGATCGTTATCCGCTGCGGAAGCCGGATCGACGGAACCTTATTGTATCTGGGTATTTTTTCGATCCTGCTGGGAACATGGTCGGCCAATGAGACGGATGTGGCAACGCTGCTCCTGACCAACAGGCAGGGATGCTCTTATCTGGCATTTGCTACGCTCATGCTGTTGCCGATGTCCTTTATCCTGTTTGTGAAGAGTTTTCTGGAGATCAGGGATGACCGGTTTTGTAGAATTATCTGTAATGCTAATCTGGCATTGATCGTCCTGACACATATACTGAATGCAACAGAGATATATGAGTTCCGGAGAAGCCTGTGGATGACGCATGCGTTGATCATTCTGATGATTCTATACCTGCTGGTGGTCATCTGTAGCAAAATTGCCAGAAGGCAGCTGGATCAGAGGCTGAAGGCATGTGTAGGGGCACTGCTGCTTGTATTTTTTGCTACCATTGTAGATGTGAGTGGTTATTATAAAACCAGCAATGATGTAGGTGTCTTTGGCAGAATCTCTTTCTTGATCTTTATCGTGGTGTTGGGAATAGAATCCGCCAGACAGACGGTTGCCCGGCTGAAAAAAGGTCGCAGGGTGGAGGAGCTGGAACAGTTTGCCCTGAATGATTCCATGACCGGCATGTACAATCGAAATGCTTATGATTATTTTGTGAAAAATGAGAAGGATTTTGAAGGGTATGTCATAGTGACCTTTGACCTGAACAATCTTAAGCAGTGTAACGATCAATATGGCCATAGGGCAGGGGATGAGTATATTATCAATGCGGCACATATCATAGAGGACAATTTTGAACGCTATGGGAAATGTTATCGCATTGGCGGAGATGAATTCTGCTGTATCATTCCGAAGGGAAGATATTTTAAGATAGAACGTGTGATGCATAAGATCGATCAGGATGTAGAGATCTTGAATCATAAGAACATCATTCCCGTTCCTGTGGGAATTGCCTATGGGTATGCTGTATTCACGGAGGATGATACGGATCCGGAGAAGGTGCGTGAGCGTGCAGATGAGGATATGTACCGGAATAAGAAGGCGATGAAGCAGTCCTGACCAGAGAATCTACTCGATTGTTAACCATATTATAAAAAGGTTGACAATTGAAAAACACCATGCTATTCTAACAGAGGTTTTTACAAAAGACATCTGACAGAAAGGCATGGTTTTTTATTATGACAACACAGACAACAACTCGTAGCAAGACTTATGACATGGTGTACATTGCGGTATTTGCGGTTCTGATCGCGATCTGCTCCTGGATCTCCATCCCGATGACGGTTCCTTTTACATTACAGACCTTTGCAGTATTCCTGGCAGTCGGCGTACTGGGTGGTAAGAGAGGAAGCCTTGCGGTATTGATCTATATTTTACTGGGTGCGGTAGGCATTCCTGTATTCGCCGGGTTCTCCGGTGGTATCGGTGTTCTGCTGGGCAACACCGGTGGTTACATTGTCGGATTTTTATTCTCCGCACTGCTGATGTGGCTGATCGAGAAGCTGTTCGGACGTAAGACATGGGTGCTTGGTGTGTCCATGGTATTGGGTCTGATCGTGTGCTATGCTATCGGAACGGTGTGGTTCATGGTTGTATATGCGCAGAATTCCGGAGCTGTCGGTCTGGCTACCGTACTGGGTTGGTGTGTAATTCCTTTCATCATTCCGGATCTGGTGAAGATCGCACTGGCACTGACACTGAGCAAGAGACTGTCTAAGGCTCTGAAGCTGAACGGACAGGAATAAAGGATACACCGGATATGGAAGTGACAACAACTTACCGGATCCGTCCGCACCACGGCATGTGCCTGTATTTTTTCGAAGGGAAGGGATACAGTGAAGGGTTCACTAAGCATATGGCGGAGGTGAAGGAATGGCTTCTGGGGAAAAACGGACCGGCATCCCTGCAGCTGGTCGGAGCGACGGATGAGATCTGCAGCGCCTGCCCCCATAATAAGGGTGGCAGCTGCGAGTCTGCGGAGAAGGTAGACCGGTATGATGCGGGTGTATTGAAATACACCGGATTAAAGGCAGGGCAGGAAATGACTTTTGCGGAATTTGAGCGGATCGTGGAAGAGAAGATTCTGCAGCCGGGATATGGCAAGGTCATCTGCGGAGACTGCCAGTGGAGAGATATCTGCCACAAATAATGAAGAGCATTCCCATGCGGGAGTGCTCTTTTGTATTACATGAGATCTGAATTCAGTGATTATATGTTGATTAAACGTGAAGAGTCGGATATAATAAAATCGGAATGTGTGAGAATACCGTTGAACATATTAGACCGGATTTGATTTTAAGGTAAGGAGGATGTAGGCTATGGAAGTAATGGCTCAAGGGAACAGACATATTGTCGATTCGGATAGCAAAGTAGATAATAATGTAGTTCGCCAAAAAGTAATGGATAGCTATCAAGATATGTTGAGCGGAAAAGGTAGAGATTACAAAGTTTTTTTCGCAGAGTTGGAAAGCAGGTATAACGGAAAATAATGTATAAAGTGCAAATTCTTCCCAAGGCGGAAGAGGATATTTGTGCTAATACAGACTATATAGCATTTGCTAAAAAAGCACCGGAAATGGCATTGCAATTGGCAAGAGGATTTTATAAGACAATTGCCAAACTTGAATCTATGCCGGAAGCGCATGCATTGGATGACGATAAAGAACTTGCAATAAAGGGAATTCGCAAATGCTATTACCGAAGATACAAAATATACTTTTATATTGATGAATCAGCGAAGAAAGTATATGTACTGAGAGTATTACATATGTTGGTAGATGCAAAACCAAAATTGATTTTAGAAAGAACATATTAGCACAAAAAAGCGCACCTCCCCTTAGGTGCGCTTTTTTGTGCGTCTATAGCCGCACTGTTACCTCACGAAGAGGTAAGCCGTATATGCAACATACAGAAGCACGCACGCAGCCCCCTCACTGCGGGTCATGCGTCTGCCGGTACGGGCGAATACGAAGAGCAGAATGGCACTGCCAAGGAGCAGTACGGTGTCGATGACGGACTCTCCGAGGACATGCAGAGGGCTGATCACCGCGGACATTCCGAGGATAAACAGGATGTTGAACAGGTTGGAGCCGATGGCATTGCCCAGCGCCAGCCCGCTGTCTCCCTTTTTCGTGGCAACGATGGAGGTCACCAGCTCCGGCAGGGAGGTGCCGATGGCGATAATGGTCAGTCCGATGAAATTCTGGCTGACACCAAAATTCGTAGCTATGATGCAGGCTTTATCTACCACCAGATCCCCACCGAAGATAACGGCAGCCAGACCTCCGGCAATATACAAAAGGCTGCGGGGCAGGGAGAGGATCTTGCCGGGTTCGCACTCTTCTCTGTTTTTCCGGGCAGAATAGATCATAAATCCGAGATATACGATCATGCCCAGCAACAGGACAGCGCCTTCAATGCGGCTTAAGCTGCCATCTAAAAACATCAGACATAATACGACGGTTACCAGGATATTTAACGGCATATCCCGCTTCAGGATCTCTCCGTGGGGCATAAAGCTGTGCAGGAATGCACAGATACCTACCACCACCAGACCATTGAAGATATTTGAGCCGACGACATTACTGATGGCGATATCATTACTGCCAGCCAGGGCAGCATTGATGCTGACGGAAGCCTCCGGCGCGCTGGTGCCCATGGCCACGATGGTCAGTCCGATGATGACGCTGGGGACCTTCAGGATCCCCGCCAGGGAGGAGCTTCCCTCCACGAAAAAGTCTGCACCTTTGATCAGAAGTATAAATCCTACGAGTAACAATATGTATTCCATAAGCTGTCCTTTCCTGCAGCAAGCGTCTGTATTCTTAGAAAAAAGTATAAAAATAGAGACTTTTACCGCATCAAAAATGATCGATAAAAGTCTCGTTGCTTACAATAATAACCGGTCCGACGGACGTGATGACGATTATCATTCCGGACAGCTGCCTGTATCATTCGATTACCATTCTAGGTTACCATTCTATCAGAAACCATCCGGGAACTACTCCCTCTTAACTGTGCCCTCATTCTACAAAAAAGGACAAGCACTGTCAACAGACTTTGTAAATCTTGACACTATTTTAACACGAACTCCACCTTCACGGGATCATGGTCGGAGTAGGAATAGCCGGTGTTTACATTCTCATAGGACAGGCACTCGATATTGTCGGAGATAATGAATCCGTCCAAAGTTACGGTATAAGTTACACCGGGGACATATTCCATATCTGCGTTTCTGGCACTGTTCCAGAGCGCTGCCTGCTCCTCTGTACTTAACAGATCCAGGCAGAAAGCAAAATGCTCCGGCAGTTCCGTTCTCGGAAAAGGAAATGCCCAGGACTCACAGCTCTCCGTATCCTCTTCGGAAGCCTTCAGGTCGTGGTTAAAGTCGCCGCCGCAGAGAACATAATTCCCCGCTTTGTATTCTGCCTGCATATCGCTGCACAGCATCTCAATCTGCCCCTTGCGGATGGCATCGCTGTTGCCGTAGGCGGACATATGCAGATTGAAGATCACCAGCTCCTTGCCATTGTCCACCGGGATCCGGGAGACGCTGTAGCAGCGGTCCAGATCGAAGAACTTGCTGAAGGAAGTGGAGATGGGGAAGCTTCGGCGCAGAGCAGAAGACACCGGATATTTCGAAAACAGTCCGAGTCCTGCCCTGCTGCTGCCGTGGGGCTGTGTAAACGGATAGAACAGGAAGGCGGAATCATAATTCTGCGCAAATACAGTAGTATATTCCGGCAGAATGTTGCGCAGCATCTCGTACTCATCCGTATGATAGCTTCTGGTGGCATCCAGATCGATCTCCTGGATCAGCGCAAAATCCGGGTCTAATGACTTCACCAGCTCTCCCGCACCGTTTATGGCATACTGTACGGTCTCAGGGCTCTCCGCCCAGGAGGAGGTACCGCCGTCCATGAAGAAGCTGTAAGCCGGCAGATAAGCACCGAAACCGATGTTGTAGGTCACTGCGGAATATTCCGTATCCGTAGCCAGCACTGCAGCCGCACCTGTGGTAGTATCGTCGACCGGTGCCTCCACCACCAGTTCCTGATTGTCCTCGATCCTGTAATAACTGGCATAGAGGTAGACGATGTAAGCCAACAGTGCGAGGATGAGAATCCCCAGCACGATGCACATGGTTTTTACTAACGTTTTACATAAATTTTTCTTTTTCATATCCTTATTTTAACAAGCCTTGCGGGAAATGGCAAATGTTAAAATTTTTATGAGAAATAGGCACTCGCATGCCGTTTTTGCATTTAATGATGTCGGGGTCAAAAGCCCCCGACTTTGATGCCTACGGATTGTGGGATTATCATCCCACTTTTATGCTCATATCAAGGCGGGTCAAAAGGTCTTTCACCCACTTATGAGCTAGCTTATGTGGGCTTAGACCTTTTGATCCTGGCATCATTTAATATACGAATGGGACTTGTACCTGTCATTATAGTGAATAATGTTTAAGTAATGTTGTAATAATGTTTATATAATGTCATATATTATTTAAAATCCTTATCCTACTGTATCATAGGCAGAAATGCAAGTAAATTTTCACCTATGATGTAATTGTAATGTTGTTGTAATGTTTAGTAATGTTTGATATAGTTATGCCAAGAACATTATTATATGGAGGAGATTCATGAAAATCAAAGAGATATATCCAGATGTTATTACAGAAGATACAAGTTATGAATATAAAGCAGTATTGAATCCGGATAATCCCATTAAATGGGCAAAAACTCTTATTGGATATGCAAATGATAAAGGAGGAACCTTATTTATAGGTGTATCAAACGATGGGGAGGCCTTTGGAATTGATCTTGAAGAAGTTGATAAAACAAAACTATTAATTTCAAGGATTAATGATAGACATATTTTTCCACACATTAAGATTTCATATATGATGAGAAGTGTGGATTCTAATGCGGAACATTTTGTATTAGCTGTTAAAGTTGCTCCTGCAGATTCTGTAATAAGATATAGAGAAGGAGATTACAATGAAACAGTTTTTATAAAGGGAGATGGAAATGCGACTCCTGCAACACCGGAAGAAATTATTTCACTTTCAAAGAGAAAATATGGTGTAGATAATGAGACAAGCGAGGTGGCATATACTGATAATCAGTGGTCAGAATACCTTAATCTTTGTAAGGAATACAGACAAGATAAATCTGCTCCAACAATGAAAGAATTGCAGAACGAAGAAATAGTTTCAAAAGATGGGTATGCAAAATCAGGATTTATAATGTTTTCAGACAACTATAATGAAGATGACACAATGATATGCTGCCGTTTATGGAAAGGGAAAAACAAGACAGGTATTGTTTTAGATAGCAGCAGATTAAGAGGTTCTATTGCAAACGTATTTGAGAATGCATTAAACTTTATTGAACGAAACACCAAAACAGGCTGGGTAAAAACAGAAAAGGGTGGACGGGATGAAATCAGATCGTATCCTAAGGAAGCTGTAAGAGAGGCATTGGTAAATGCCATTGCCCATAGGGATTATTCTATTTCGGGAACACAGATTGATGTTGATATCTATTCAGACAGAATTGAAATAGTTTCACCAGGGTCATGGTTACTGCCAAAAGATTACAATGCATATCCAGCCGGTTCTATACCGTCTATCAGAAGAAATGCCATCATAGCAGCTTGCCTGGATGTGGCAAATCTGATGGAGAGAGGTGGAACTGGTTTTCAAACCATGATGGAATCTTACAAGTCCAGTCCAGATGAATTACAGCCGGTAGTATCTATATATCCCGGATTTTTGAATTTGAGATTATATGACAGATTATTTAGAGATGAGGCTATAGAACTGGATTTAGAAAACCTTACAGATGCGGAAAAAGTTATGGCTATTCTTAAGATGGAAGGACCAAAGCCTATAAAGGAACTACAGATGTCTCTTAACTATCGGAGTAGAAGTCAATTCTTAAATGAAGTTATAAATCCGCTTATGAAATCAGGGGAGATATATAGGGATGGTAAGCCAAAATCACCAACGGCACTTATTAAAATCAAAAAATAAAAGAAAAATATAATTTGTCAGCGAAACAGGGCTGCAAATACTGATTTTGACCGGAGCGAGGCCAACACCGGGCATCTGATTATATGAAATGTGCCAGATACTTGCCATATCTGATGGGAAAGGGGTATTATGATAAATATAAATAATAAGGAGGCTGATCCCATGAGGCCGATACCGACGATCGGGGATCCGGAGCGCTATATAGACAGTGCGTTTGTGGATTCTGCGTTTATAGAATTGAAAAGCTGTGATCTGTGGGATGTGAAAATGCTGTATCCGATCCTACATATGGACCATGCGGAAGAGAAGTGCTTCGTCCGTAAGGAGATGTATGAGAGGCTGGTGAAGGCGGCGGGAAATCTGCCGGACGGTTACCGGTTCCGCATCTGGGATGCCTGGCGCCCCTTTGCACTGCAGCATGAATTGTTTGAAAAGTATTCTGCGGACATCATCCGGGATTTTCATTTAGAAGAGCTGCCGGAGGCAAAAAGGAGAGCTGCGATCTGCAAATTTGTCTCCGACCCGGTACCGGATACCAAGGTGCCTCCCGCCCATACCACCGGAGGAGCCATTGATCTGACGCTTCTGGATCCGGAGGGCAGAGAACTCCCGATGGGGTGCGGTTTTGATGCTTTTACGGATAAGACCTGTGCAGCGTATTTTGAGGCACCGGAGCATGTACAGGGGGCAGAGGACGAGCAGGTCCGTGAAAATCGCCGTCTGCTTTATTATGCTATGATAGATGCGGGATTTACCAATCTGCCGTCGGAATGGTGGCATTATGACTACGGTGACCGGTTCTGGGCATATTACAGGAAACAGCCGGCCATCTATGAGGGTGTATTTACGAGGGAGGAAATTCATGGATAATCAGAAACAAAAGAAGAAAAAAAGTGTGATGGACACCTTGTCCGCCACTATGGTACTGGTGCTGATCGCACTGTTGCTGGTGTTTGTGGGATATACGTATCTGGCACTGAAGAACGGCTACACGCTGGATGATCTGATCGACAATATCGTGGGGAATCTCATCGGTGTGCTGGCAGCGTTTCTGTTATTCGATATACTGAACAACAAGCTGACCCAGGATGCCTACGCCAGAGAGACCTCCCAGCAGATCACCAAGACACTGATGGGGGAGCCGGAGATCCTGGATTCCTTCAGCGATGAAGATAAAAAGACTTTCCTGAAATCCACCATTACCTCCATGATAAAGGATGAAGATGCGGTGGATATGCTTTCTACCAATATGGAGAAATATTTTGACAGGGCAAGAGGCGCCAGGATCCGGAAAATGTTCGATTACACGATCAATCTGGAGCCGAATCTGACGGAGGAATATGTAAAAGCCGGATTCCCCGGAGCCACAGACGGAAAGTATTACCTGATCGATGAGGAATTGAAGTTCAGCGTAAAGTGTCTGGGAGGAACAGACGAGAACTACGCGGGCGATGTGATCAGACTCGGTTTCGCCTATGATAAAAAGAGTCTGGACGGTGGATTGTTGGAGACCGGGCAGGATGCGGATTTCACCAAGAGCATTTTCAATGAGGATCTGGTGGTGGAACCGGAAGCCGTGGACTTCATCAACAGTATTCCCGCGGATAAGATACGGGATGTGATCAATGACCTGTTCATGCCGATCTTGCGAATTGACAACAGCGGAGATAATGACGACGAAGCGCAGTTCGAAGTAGAGCGAAAGAGCAACGGATTTATCCTGAAATTCAAGCTGGATTTTGACCGGAACGAGGCAAGCGGGGAGCATCTGGTCAGCATCTATTTCAAGATGCCCCGGGTATGGAACTCTATTTTCGAGGTGACTCTGGTGGATCCGACCAAGGAGCCCCATATCAAGCTGAAATACAAGAACGGAATGGATGTCACTATGTATTCCTATCTCAATAAGGAAAGCACTGCCAATGTCGGAGCCTGCATCCAGAGAGCCGGACTCTATGACATTGCGATCAAGGACGAGTGGATCTACCCCAAGAGCGGCGTGATCTTCCATATTAAGAAGGCGTAGAATAAATATGAAACCAAGATCTCCCCAAAGTATGCAATTATATAAAATGCTCCTATCCCGCGGGTATCCGGAGTCCTTCTGTGATCTGGTGACGAAGAATCTGAATACGGATTTTACGGCGAGCCGTATGATCGGTTATCTGTGTCATTATTCTGATCTGCCGCCGGAGGAGATCGCGGACGAAATGCTGGCGATCTTAAGTGACCGCAATCGTATTATGCAGAAGAAAGAACTGGAAAGTAATAATGCGGAATGGAATCGTATTCTGATGCAGGGACTGGACACGGAGGACGAAACCTGAGGAAATAAACGGATTTGTTTTCGGTTGCCATTGTAGCAGATTCCGATTATAATAAAAGATTGTAACAGCAATGACACTGAATTGAGGTTTTCAATGAATATAGTAGTAGACGGATATAATATATGTTATAAAACAACCGGTACCGGCGATAAGACAGTCGTGATCTTACAGGGCTGGGGTACGGATCTGGGAGTGTATGATTCCGTAGCCGGTGTGATAGACGGCAGCAGGTACCGTGTGATCCAGTTCGATTTCCCGGGCTTCGGCGGCAGCGATGAACCGAAGGAACCCTGGGATGTAGACGGATTTGCGGACTTTTTCTGCAGATTTATGGAAGTAATGCAGGTAAAGCAGGCCACCCTCATCGGGCATTCCTACGGCGGACGCGTGATCATCAAGCTGGCAGCCAGAGAGAGCATCCCTTTTGAAATCACGAATATTATCCTGATCGACAGTGCCGGTGTCCTGCCGGTGCGTACTACTGCACAGAAATGGAAGATCCGCAAGTACAAGATCCTGAAGAAATTCCTGAACATGAAGCTGATCTATGCTATGTTCCCGGAGGTGATCGATGACTGGAGGAGCCGACAGGGATCGGCAGACTACCGCAATGCGACACCCATGATGCGTCAGTGTATGGTGAAGGCGGTGAATGAGGATCTGACGGAGCTGCTTCCGAAGATCCGTCAGGAAGTACTGCTGATCTGGGGAGATCAGGATACGGCAACTCCTATCCGGGATGCACATATTATGGAAGAGAAGATACCCAACTGCGGCCTGGCAGTGATCCCGGGAACCGGTCATTTTTCTTTCCTTGAGAAGCCGGCACAGTTCCGGGGAATTATGGAGGCATATCTGAAATGATCATACGTGTGCTGATAGCGGTCGTGCTTGCTGTTCCGGCATATTTTTATACCATGCGGTATAATATGCATATGTTCCAGCAGAACGGCTATAAGAATAAAGAACACCTTCACTGGCTGAAGAAGAAGTTCCGGCTGCAATGGATTCTCTATTTTGGTCTGGCACTGGGCATTGTAACCTGTGTGTTTCCGTACCTTGCCCTTGAAATCTTCGAGTATCTGGTACTGCTCGTGATCATCGTGGTATATCGTGCTATGAAACGGATGAATACGAAGAAAAAGCTGGTGTATACTGCCCGGGTCAAGAGATTGCTCACTACGGAGCTGATCCTTACGGCTGCGGTATTCGCTCTGGTGTGTGGATTGGGCGGAATGAAGCGGATCCCGGGACTGTGCCTGATCCTGGTATCTGCGAATCTGTTTCTGGATATTGTGGCAAATGTCATCAATCATCCCATGGAGGCGGGGATCAATCAGCATTATATCAATGATGCTGTGAGAAAGCTGAAAAGCGTCCAGGGACTTACCGTCATCGGTGTGACCGGCAGCTACGGCAAGACCAGTGTAAAGTTCTATTTGCAGACATTATTGCAGGAAAAATATAATGTACTGGTGACGCCGGAGAGTTTCAATACGCCTATGGGTGTGGTGAGGACCATCCGAGGCTCCCTGAAGCCCACCACAGAGATCTTCGTCTGTGAGATGGGAGCCCGTCATGTGGGCGACATCAAGGAGATCTGCGATATGGTGCATCCTGAGCACGGTGTGATCACATCTATCGGACCGCAGCATTTAGAGACCTTTTTTAATATGGAAAATATCCAGAAGACGAAGTTCGAGCTGGCGGATGCCCTGCCGGAAGGTGGCATGCTGTTCTTGAACGGCGACAACGATTATATTCAGCAACAGGCAGCTTCTCCCGCGTATGATCAGACCCCGGAGAAGATCTTCTATTATTCCGAGACGGAGGGGACAGGATACTGTGCCAAAGATGTGAAGGTATCCCAGTTAGGTACGGAGTTCACCGTAGTGACCCCGGACGGCGAGAGCGAGAGATTCCAGATGCGTCTCATCGGGGCCCACAATGTCATCAATGTGGTGGGGGCTATCGCGGTCGCTCATAAAATGGGTATGACGCTGCAGGAACTGCGGATCCCGGTACGCCGGATCGAGCCGGTGCCCCATCGTATGCAGATGCGGGAACACGGTCTCGTGACGATCATCGATGATGCTTACAATTCCAACCCCGTAGGTTCTAAGGCAGCGGTCGAGACGCTGGCTATGTTTGACGGTATCCGGATCCTGATCACGCCGGGCATGGTGGAGCTGGGTGATAAGGAAGCGGAATACAATCATAAATTCGGTAACTACGCAGCGGATTGCTGCGATTACATCCTGTTAGTGGGCAGACGACATACCGAGCCCATCAGGGAGGGCGTGCTGGAGAAGGGATTTCCGGAAGAGAAATGCCTGGTATTCGACAAGCTGGAGGAAGCTGTATCTTACGCCTATGCCATCAAAGGGCAGGGACATAAGTATATTTTATTAGAGAATGACCTGACGGATAACTATTAGAAGATTCAGAGGCAATTTTGCGAAAGAGGTTCCGGATAGTTGGCAGAGAGTAGGAAAATTCAGGAGGAAAAATAGATGAAAACAAGAGTAGCAATGCTGTTTGGCGGCAAGAGTGTAGAACACGAAGTATCAGTGATCTCCGGCATTCAGGCTGTCATGAACATGGACACAGACAAATACGAAGTAATCCCGGTCTATATGACCAAGCGCAATGAAATGTACATCGGTGAGGAGATCGGTAAGATCGAATCCTATAAAAATATCGACGAACTGTTGAAAAAGTCCCAGAGAGTTATCATGACCAACGAGGATGGGAAGGTATTCCTGACTCCATTCCCGGTGAAGCTGTTCGGCGGGAAGAAACCGGTAGAGATCGACGTGGCTTTCCCCGTAGTCCACGGTACCAACGTAGAGGACGGCGCTTTCCAGGGTTACCTGAAGACCATGGGCATCCCCTTCGTGGGCTGTGATGTGACCGCATCTGCCATCGGCATGGACAAATACATCATGAAAGCTGTATTAAAGGAGTGTGATGTTCCGGTACTGGATGCACAGCTGTATACGCTGTCGGATTATGCACAGATAGAAAACCTCCTTGACAAAGTGGAAAAAGGATTGGGATATCCGGTGATCGTAAAACCGGTCAACTTAGGTTCCAGCGTAGGTATCAGCGTGGCTAAAAATCGTGTGGAACTGACGCACTCCGTCGATGATGCGTTCAAGTATGCGACCAAAGTGCTGGTGGAGCACGCCATCACCAATTTACGTGAGATCAACTGCTCGGTACTGGGAGATGAAAATGACGCTATTGCTTCCGAGTGCGAAGAACCCCTGCACACCAAAGATATCTTAAGTTATGAAGATAAATACGTCAGCAATGCCAAGGGCAGCGGTTCCAAGGGCATGGCGAGCGTATCCCGCAAGATTCCCGCAGAGCTGTCACCGGAGAAGAGGGAGGAAGTCCGGGAGCTGGCAGTCAGATCCTTTAAAGCACTGGGCTGTAACGGTGTGTCCCGTATCGACTTTATGATCGATGAGGACAACGGTAAGCTGTATTTTAACGAGATCAATACCATCCCCGGATCTCTGGCTTTCTATCTGTGGGATCCGGTGGGCGTTCCTTACAAGGAGCTTCTGGACCGTATGATCGGACTGGCGTTAAAGAGAGCGCGTACCGAAGAGAGACTGACCTTTACTTTTGATACCAACATCTTGAATTCCGCAAGCTTTGGCGGTTCTAAGGGTGGTAAACTGTAATAGCCGGTTTATGGATTTTATGATTATTTAATATATTTTTTAGCACTCTGGACTTGCGAGTGCTAAGCAGTAGTGATAATATAATCTCTGTAAGAGGAACAAGCGACTGCAACAGCAGACAATTGTTTGAAAAGAGATGTGAAGTGGTCAGCCGCGCAGGGAACTGTGTCGGCTGATTTTTACATGGAAAACGTCTTGGTTGTGTGGCTCACCGGTTGGGCAGAATGGAGGGAATATGACGAAGACAACAAAAAGAGATTATTATGAAGTACTGGGTGTCAGCAAGACAGCGGACGCCGCAGCGATAAAAAAAGCATACCGGAAACTGGCGAAAAAATACCATCCGGATACCAATGCAGGAGACCCTGTGGCAGAGGAGAAGCTGAAGGAAGTCAACGAAGCTTACGATGTGCTGGGGGATGAAAAAAAGAAGAAACTATATGATACTTACGGTTTTGCTGCTTTCCAGGAGGGATTTAATGAGGAGGCAGCCAGACAGTATCAGGAGCAGTTTAAGAACGGAGGCGGATTCGGCACCGATGGATTCGGCGGCTTTGGCAACGGCACGTTCCATTACAGTACAGGAGGAAGCGGTTTCGGTACCGGTGATTTCGGCAGCTTCGGCGGGGATGAGGATATTTTTGACAATCTGTTCGGACAGTATTTCAAGGGACAGAAAGGCTCCGGACGGGGCAGCCGGGCGAACTACCGCAGCAAAGGTCAGGATGTGGAATCCGGCATCACCATCAGCTTTGACGAAGCAATGCATGGCTGCGACAAGACCTTTACCTTAAGAGATCCGGTTACCGGCAAGTCCGAATCCGTGCAGGTGCACATTCCGGCAGGTATCGATACCGGTAAAAGTATCCGCCTGAAAGGTAAGGGTGGTGAAGGTTACTCCGGCGGTGAGAGCGGTGACCTGTATCTGAAGGTGACGGTACAGGAGAAGCCGGGCTGGGAGCGTAGAGGACAGGATCTGTATACCACGGTCAATATCCCCTATACTACCGCAGCCCTGGGCGGCGAGATCCGTGTACCCACGTTGTACGGCGATGTCATGTGCAAAGTGAAGGAAGGTACGCAGTCCGGAAGTAAGATCCGTCTGAAAGGCAAGGGTGTGGTATCCATGAAGGATAAAAATGCCCACGGCGATCAGTATGTCGTGATCCAGATTCAGGTGCCTAAGAATCTGACCCCGGCAGCAAAAGAAAAATTACAGGAATACAAGAAGGTCAGTGGATTTTGATCCACTGGCCTTTTGTGTTTTTTGATAAATGATAAAATTTTTCATTAAACGAAAAAAGCTGGAAATAGGAAAAACAGGTGCTTATAATATTCATTCATAAATAGAATAAACAAAAGACTTCACACAGGAGGAAATGAATTATGTTGAAATGTTTAAAAAAGATTGATAAAGCTAAAACCGGTATCTTCGCAGCAGGCGTTCTGTTCGGAACCGCAGGTATCAAAGTACTGTCCAGCAAGGATGCGAAGAAGCTGTACACCAACTGCACCGCAGCAGTTCTGCGCGCAAAAGAGTGTGTCATGAAGACTGCGACCACCATCCAGGAGAACGCAGAGGATATCTACGCAGAAGCTCAGCAGATCAACGAGGACAGAGCAGCACAGGCAGCAAAAGAGTATGACGGCGAAGCAGAAGCAGCAAAGTCTGCAGATGCAGATACCGATTGGACCCCTGAACTTCAGTAAGTTGAATAGATAACAGACACCTGCATGCTTCGGCATCGCAGGTGTTTTCATGAAAGCAGGCATAAGAAAATATGAGATTTGTGATCAAGCATGAGATAAAGGGGAGACTCAGGGTTCACATTCAGCAGAGCCGCATGAGTTTTGCACAGGCAGATACACTGCAATACTATCTGGACGGACAGAGTAATATTGTCAGCGCCAAAATTCAGGAGCGCACCCTGGATGTTACGGTAGTCTATACCGGTTCCAGGGAGGAAGCACTGAAGACACTGGAGGATTTTACATATCAGGGTACAGAAGTGCCGGAGAACTATCTTGCTAATTCCGGCAGAGAGATGAACCGGGAGTACAAGGATCAGCTGATCAACAAGGTCGTGATGCACTACGGCATCAAGCTGTTCCTTCCTTTGGACATCCGTTCCGTGATTACCACTGTAAAATCTTTCAAATACCTCTGGCATGGAGTGAAGACACTGGCCAAGGGTAAGATCGAAGTGCCGGTATTGGATGCTACCGCTATCGGTGTATCTGTGCTGCGTGGTGATTACAACACCGCAGGCTCTGTGATGTTCCTGTTAGGCATCGGCGAGATCCTGGAAGAGTGGACGCACAAAAAGTCTGTCGGCGATCTGGCGAGAAGCATGTCCTTAAACATTGACAAGGTATGGGTTGTGAGCGACGGACAGGAGATCCTGGTGCCGTCCACATCCATTAAGTCGGGTGATCTGGTAAGGATCCACATGGGCAATGTGATTCCTTTCGACGGTACAGTGACGGATGGAGAAGGTATGGTGAATCAGGCATCTCTGACCGGAGAATCCGTTCCGGTGAGAAAAATTCCCGGTGGAACTGTCTATGCCGGAACTGTGGTAGAAGAAGGTGAGCTGACTATCTGTGTGAAAGAAAACGGCGGCTCCAGCAAATATGAGAAGATCATGACCATGATAGAGGAATCCGAGAAGCTGAAATCCTCTCTGGAGGGTAAGGCAGAGCACCTGGCAGATAAGCTGGTACCCTATACTTTCTTAGGCACCGGTCTGGTATGGCTGTTCACACGGAATGTGACCAAGGCATTATCCGTGCTGATGGTGGATTTCTCCTGCGCATTGAAGCTGTCTATGCCGTTAGCGGTATTGTCTGCGATCCGTGAGGCAAGCACCTATGAGATCACGGTGAAGGGCGGCAAATACTTAGAGGCTATGGCAGATGCCACCACCATTGTATTTGACAAGACCGGAACACTGACCAAGGCACAGCCCACGGTGGCAGATGTGATATCCTTTAACGGGCAGTCTGCGGATGAGCTGCTTCGGATTGCTGCCTGCCTGGAGGAGCATTTCCCTCATTCCATGGCAAAGGCAGTGGTACGTGAGGCAGCCCGCAAGGAGCTGGTGCATGAAGAACTGCATACCAAAGTGGAATATATCGTGGCTCACGGTATTTCTTCTACCCTGGATGGCAAGAAGATCATTATCGGAAGTTATCACTTCGTATTCGAGGATGAACAGGCACAGATTCCGGAAGGCAGGCAGGAACTGTTCGATCATCTCTCTGAAGAGTACTCTCATCTGTATATGGCCATTGATGGTAAACTGGCAGCGGTGATCTGTATCGAGGATCCTTTGAGAGAGGAAGCACCGGAGGTCATCCGTCAGCTGAAAAACTTAGGAATCAGCAAAGTCGTAATGATGACGGGAGACAGCGACCGCATTGCAAAGTCCATCGCAAATATCGTTGGTGTGGATGAATATTATTCCGAGGTACTGCCGGAGGACAAGGCAAAGTTCGTAGAACAGGAGAAGCAGTCCGGCCATAAGGTCATTATGATCGGAGATGGTATCAATGATTCTCCCGCACTGTCTGCAGCAGATGTAGGTATCGCCATCAGTGACGGTGCACAGATCGCCAGAGAGATTGCGGATGTGACCATCGGCGCAGATAATCTGTATGAAGTGGCTACCCTGAAGGAACTGAGCAATGCCCTGATGGCGCGGATCCATAAAAATTACCGCATGATCGTGGGCATCAACACCGGACTGATCGTTCTGGGTGTGGCAGGCATGATCCCGCCCACCACTTCCGCTCTGCTGCATAATACATCCACTCTGTGGATCAGCACCAAGAGCATGAAGAATCTTCTGGACAAAGAAGAAGTATAAAGAAAAAAACATAGGCCATTGTAAGGGGAAGGATGAGTTCCCCTTGCGGTGGCCTGCATTTTGCTTTATAGTAAGTCTGAACTAACCACAAAGTGTAATACAATTCGTCGAGAATGTACGGTACTTTTGTAGGAATTATATGTTGCATATTTGTATATGCTTGTATATAATGATATAGTAATTCCTAGTTGGACGCTAGAGATAGGAGGAAGTATATGTCAGAACAATTATTACAGGTGCGTAACTTGTCCGTAAGTGTAGAGGACAAGCCCATCCTTCATGGAATAGATTTAGAGGTTCGTCCCGGAGAGACCCATGTCCTCATGGGACCCAACGGTGCAGGCAAATCCACGTTGGGTTACACCATCATGGGAAGTCCCCGTTATGAGGTGACCGGTGGTGAGATCCTGTTCAAAGGAAAACAATTATTGGAGGAGACCACAGACCAGAGAGCCAAGGATGGTATTTTCCTGTCCTTCCAGAATCCCCTGGAGGTACCCGGAGTATCGCTTCGGAATTTCATTCGTAATGCCGTGGAACAGAGAAGCGGTTCCCGTATCAAGCTGTGGACCTTCAAAAAGGAACTGGAGCAGGCCATGGAAGTATTGCAGATGGATCCTTCCTATGGTGACCGTGATCTGAACGTGGGATTCTCCGGCGGTGAGAAGAAAAAGGCGGAGATCTTACAGTTACTTATGTTAAAACCCTCGTTGGCAATCTTGGATGAGACGGATTCCGGCCTGGACGTGGATGCAGTGCGTACCGTATCCAAGGGCGTGGAAGAGTACCAGAAGGACAAAAAGGGTGCGCTGTTGATCATTACCCACAGCACCAGAATTTTAGAGTCTCTCCATGTGGACAAGACCCATGTACTGGTGAATGGTAAGATCGTGGCATCCGGCGATGCTTCTCTCGTAGACGAGATCAACGAGCATGGTTTTGAACGTTTTCTGGAAGCGTAAAGGAGGTCGACGATCCGAATGAGTGAAAGAGAAAAGACTTATGTGGAGGACGTCAACAGAAGCATTTATGATATTCGCAATGAAGAAAAAGACGTCTACCGCATTCAGAAAGGACTGACGCCCGCCATTGTGGAAGAGATCTCCGCGAAGAAGAACGATCCCGCATGGATGGCGAATTTCCGTCTGCAGTCATTGCAGATCTATAACGAGATGGAAGTCCCCGACTGGGGTCCCTCTATTGAGGGTCTGAACATGGAAGATATCGTAACCTATGTAAAACCCAATACCCATATGAGCGCCAAATGGTCCGAGGTACCGGAGGATATCAAGGATACCTTTGAGAAGCTGGGAATCCCGCAGGCGGAGCGGAAGTCCCTCGCCGGTGTGGGCGCCCAGTACGATTCCGAGCTGGTATATCACAATGTCAGGGAAGAAGTGGCAGCCCAGGGTGTAGTCTATACCGATATGGAGAGTGCCCTGAATGGGGAATATGCGGATATGGTGCGGAAGCATTTTATGAAGCTGGTGCCCCCCAGAGACCACAAATTCGCAGCGCTGCACGGTGCTGTGTGGTCCGGCGGCTCCTTCGTATATGTTCCCCCCGGAGTGTCTGTGACGATCCCTTTGCAGTCTTATTTTCGACTGAACGCACCGGGAGCCGGACAGTTCGAGCATACCCTGATCATTGTGGACGAGGGTGCATACCTGCATTTTATCGAAGGCTGTTCCGCCCCGAAGTACAACGTGGCGAACCTCCATGCCGGCTGTGTGGAGCTGTTCGTGGGGAAAAATGCAAAACTGCGTTACTCCACCATCGAGAACTGGTCCAAGAATATGTACAATCTGAATACCAAGCGGGCGTTGGTGGAAGAAGGCGGTACCATAGAATGGGTATCCGGTTCCTTCGGATCCCACGTATCCTATCTGTACCCCATGAGCGTGCTGAACGGTAAGGGGGCCAGAGCGGAATTCACCGGTATCACCTTTGCGGGAGCCGGACAGAATCTGGATACCGGCACCAAAGTGGTCCACAATGCACCGGAGACCACTTCCTATATCAATACCAAGTCCATCTCCAAGGATGGAGGTATCAGTACTTTCCGAAGTTCCGTAGTGGTGAAGAACAGTGCGGCAAAGAGTAAATCCGCCGTATCCTGCCAGTCCCTGATGCTGGACGACAAATCCCGTTCCGATACCATCCCGGCGATGGATATCCGTACCCAGGATGCCGATATCGGGCATGAGGCGAAGATTGGCAGGATCAGCGACGAGGCAGTGTTCTATCTGATGTCCCGCGGTATCTCCGAAGAGGACGCCAGAGCCATGATCGTCAGCGGCTTCGCGGACAATGTATCGAAGGAGCTGCCGTTGGAATATGCGGTAGAGATGAACAACCTGATCCGTCTGGAGATGAAGGGCAGCATCGGTTAATGTGGCAGGAGGAATGGAGATCAGTATGGAAAAAGAATATAATATGACCATTAACAGACTGCCGGCGAAGACCTGGAACTGGCTTCGCATGAACGAGACGCAGTTGGAAAAGATAGAAGTACCTACGGCAGGAGGGGTAAAGGTAAGCCTGCCGGAAAAAATAACAACAGCAGAAAATGAGGGATCCCAGCCCTGGAATGCGGATTTTACAGGCATCCCATCCGGCATGGGAGAGGACATGGACGGTCTTCTGACAGCAGCGGGAGTGAAGGCACAACATTATGAGGTGTCTGAGGAAACCACAGAAGCACAGCCGTTGCTGTTGGATTATACCTACGTACAAAATAGTTTACAGGCCGGTGCCGTAGCAGTGAGAGCCCGGAAAAACAGTGAAATCACTGTGATCCAGGATTTTGCTTCCGACAGGGAGGCAGCAGGGCAGGCGGCAGTATCCACCAGACTGCATCTGGAAGAGGGAGCGAAGATCCGCCTGATCCAGATTCAGAGACTGGGCAATGGATTTACCTTTATGAATGATATCGGAGCCCTGTGTGAAGAGAAGGCTTCCCTGGAAGTGATCCAGCTGATCCTCGGCGGAAAGAATACTTACCTTGGATGCAAGACTACCTTACAGGGCAGAGAGAGCAGCCTGAATGCCGACACCGCTTATATCGTGGGCGGTGACGGAAGACTGGATATGAACTATGTAGCTGTGCATGAAGGCAAAAAGACCCAGAGCAATATGCAGGCCGGCGGCGTTCTGCGGGATCATGCTTTCAAGCTGTATCGTGGCACCATTGATTTCAAATGGGGGGCTAAAGGCGCAGTAGGCAATGAAAAAGAGGATGTACTGTTATTATCCAACGATGTGGTGAACCAGACCATTCCCCTGATCCTCTGTGCGGAGGAAGATGTGGAAGGTAATCACGGCGCCACCATTGGCAAACTGGACGATGAGCTGCTGTTCTACCTGGAGAGCCGCAGCATGAACAGAGAGCAGATCTATGAGATGATGGCTATGGCCAAGGTGGATGCGGTCTGCCGCAAGATTCCTGATGCAGCTACACGGGCTAAGGTACAGGAGTTCCTTGGCAGAGCCGGGGAAGAAGAGGAAGCGGAAGAGTAAGATAACAGGAGGAAGTATGACGACTTCAATCAGCGAGATCCGTAAGGATTTTCCTCTGCTTATGAGTAACGATGTGATTTATCTGGACACGGCGGCGACTTCCCAGAAGCCGTCCTGTGTTCTGGAGGCAGAGAGAACATTTTATGAAAAATACAATGCCAATCCCCTGCGCGGATTATACGAGCTGGGAGAGGCGGCAACCGAAAAATACGAAGAAGCCAGAGAGACGGTCCGGGAGTTTTTAAATGCCAGAGAGGCGGCGGAGATCGTTTTCGTCCGCAATGCCACGGAAGGCTTGAATCTGGTGGCCTACAGTTTCGGCTCCCTGGTACTGAAACCGGGAGATGAGATCCTGGTGAGCATTATGGAGCACCACAGCAATCTCCTGCCCTGGCAGCAGGCGGCAGCCAGAACCGGAGCAGTGGTGAAGTATCTGGAGTGCACCGAAGACGGAAAATATACCGAGGAAGCTTTTAAGGAGGCACTGAGCGAACGAACGAAGATCGTTGCTATGACCCAGGTATCCAATGTGCTGGGCTGCAAAAATGATATCAAGCGTTTTGCGCAGCTGGCACATGAGGCAGGCGCTTATTTCGTGGCAGACGGAGCCCAGAGCGTTCCCCATATGGCAGTGGATGTACAGGATCTGGATGTGGATTTTTTGGCATTTTCCGGACACAAGATGTATGCTCCCATGGGAATTGGTGCGTTATATGCGAAGAGAGAACTGTTGGAGCAGATGCCTCCTTTCCTGTGCGGCGGGGAAATGATCGATTCCGTCAGCCGTACCGGAGCCGTGTGGGCGGAAGTGCCACATAAGTTCGAAGCAGGAACGGTAAACGGTGCCGGAGCCTATGCACTGGCAGAGGCAATCCGGTATGTGCAGAAGATCGGTTTTGACTTTATCGAAGAGAGAGAAGCGAAGCTGACAGCCATGCTGATGGATGGCATGAAAGAGATTCCCGCAGTACACATTCTGGGCTCACAGAAAGCAGAAGACCATCACGGCATTGTGACCTTCAAACTGGACGGTGTGCATCCCCATGATGTGGCTTCTATTTTGGATGCGGATCATATCGCGGTCCGGGCGGGACATCATTGTGCCCAGCCGTTATTGCAACATTTGAAAGTATTGTCCACCACCAGAGTAAGCCTGGGTGTCTACAATACGGAAGAAGAGATTCAGGCATTTTTAGAAAGCCTTGCAAAGATAAGGAGACAGATGGGCTATGGAGAATAAGACATTTTATAATGAAATCCTGACGGAGCACAATCTGCATCCGTATCACAAGCACAAGCTGGAGGATGCGAATCTGGTGTTGGAGGGCGTTAATCCCAGCTGTGGTGATGACATTTTTCTGGAGCTGAAAGTGGAGGATGGTGTGGTAGTTGACGGTGCCTTCGAAGGCGACGGCTGTGCCATTTCCCAGGCTTCCGCGGACATGATGCTGGAGCTGGTCATTGGCAGAAGCAAGGAGGAAGCGTTGCATCTGGCAGACCTGTTCCTCAAGATGATTAAGGGAAGTATTACCGAGGAAGAGCGGGACGAACTGGAGGAAGCCTCCGTATTGCAGGATATCGCCCACATGCCTGCCAGGGTAAAATGCGCGGTGCTTGGCTGGCATACTATGCAGGAATTATTGAAAACAGAAGAAAAATAGCTGATAAAAAGATAAAGATACATCTTGCACGCCCTTTTTGGATACGCTACAATGAAAAAAGAAGTGTAAGAAAAGCGGGGGGCTGTGCATGTTCCACATAGAGCTTATCATTGAATTCCTGGAAAACGTGATGAACAATATTGTCCAGGTGGCAATACTGTTCTTTGAATTTGTCGGAGTGATCGTTATTATTCTCTCCGGTCTGAAAGGGTTTTATAATTATGTGCGGCGGGTGCCGGATATGAAGATCACCCTGGCGCAGGGGCTTGCTGTAGGGCTGGAATTCAAGTTGTGCAGTGAGATTCTTAAGACCGTTATTGTCAGAGACTGGAAGGAGATCGTTACCGTAGCCGGTATCATCGGACTTCGTGCGGCACTGACTTTCCTGATCCATTGGGAGATCAAGGAAGAGAAGAATCATTCCTAAAAATTGGCAGCTGATGAAAATCGGCTGCTTTTTTTTAGAATGATTTCCGGTTACCCAACAAAAGTCAATAAGTTTATCCAGATAAAGAGATTAAATTTGTAATGGTATATAGGTTAAATTTGCACCTTGGAAAAAAGCTGTCAGAGGACTAACATATAACGATAAAGTATGTATTTATAAAAAAGTGTAAAGAAATGCTAAAAAAACCGTTGCATTTGACACTTCGACGTGCTAAAGCTATCGATAGCATGAACGTAAATGTAATCGATTACGCATGCTTAAAAGGAAAGCAGAATGGAATTACAAAAGACACTTACTCCCGGGGAAGCGCTGGAACGCGTCCTGCGATCTTATCAGACCTACTACAATATCAAAACAGAGGCTGTAGAACCGCCATTCGCAGCCGAAGCAATCTTCGGATCCCATAATGAGCAGTACTTTCTGATCAAGAAAGCTAAGGTGGCAGATATTGACACCAACGAGACTGTGTATTTTGCCACAGAGGAATCTTTATCAAAGGATCGCCTTCTGGAACTGGACTCCATCGCCTGGGAACGGGGAACTGCCAACGTGCAGCCCTCATCCAATCATCGGAACAGCGATGTTGTCCTGATCATTCTGACCGGTCATGCAGAGGAGGATGCGCTTACACAGGTGAAAAAGTGCAAGCATTATCAGAGTTACCTCTGGGGATTTCATGGCTGGAGTAATTACCGTTTGATTGTCGCCGAGTTATCTTCGGGTCGGATCGTCCACAACCGCCACGGACAGATTCTGAAGAAGCTCGTGAAAAAGGCAATACAGTAAATACAAGGGACATGTGAGGAAGCAGTAATTTACAAAGTAAATTAACGGATTCCGAACAGTTTTAGAATTGCGAGAGCGGATTTTAGCGGAGCAATTCGTGTATTTGCGAAAAATTAAATCTGTGTATAAGAAAAGGAGAAACACAAATGACAGCATTATTAATTGTTTTGGCCGCTATCGTATTATTGTTTATCGGCTATGTGTTCTATGGCTCCTGGCTGGCAAAACAGTGGGGCATTGATCCTACCAAGAAGACTCCTGCTATTGAGAAGGAGGATGGTGTAGACTATGTTGCAGCAAAGCCCGCCGTACTTATGGGACATCATTTTTCCTCTATCGCCGGAGCAGGCCCGATCAACGGACCGATCCAGGCTTCCATCTTCGGATGGGTTCCCGTATTCCTGTGGTGTATTATCGGTGGTATTTTCTTCGGCGGTCTGCAGGACTTCGGATCTTTATTCGCATCTATCAGACATGACGGTAAATCTGTAGGTGAGATCATCGAGGATTCCATGGGATCCAGAGCAAAGAAGCTTTTCATCATCTTCGCACTTCTGGTATTGATTCTGGTAATCGCTTCCTTCGTTAACATCGTGGCAGGTACTTTCCTGACTGTGGCAGACGAAGCCGGCAAGACCGCTTTCGGTTTTGTGACCAATCCTACCGGTAACCAGTCTACCGCTATGATCTCTTTGTTATTTATCGTTCTGGCTGTTATTTATGGTTATGTGACCAACAGAATGGGTGTCAAGACTCTGCCCGCTACCATCGGTGGTATCATCGGTATCGTAGCTATTACTGTTTTAGGTCTGAACGTTGGTTTTGCAATGAACCGTATCGCATGGATCGTATTCGTAGGTGTGTACATCGCTGTAGCTTCCCTGGTTCCCGTATGGATCCTGTTACAGCCCCGTGACTATCTGTCCAGCTTCCTACTGTACGCTATGATCGGTCTGGCATTCATCGGTGTGGTTGCAGGTGCTTTCACCGGTACTGTTGCTTTCGATATTCCAGCTTTCACCAGCTGGGAGCCCAAGGCAGGACAGACCCTGTTCCCTATGCTGTTCATCACTGTAGCATGTGGTGCATGTTCCGGTTTCCACAGCTTGATCGCTACCGGTACTTCTTCCAAGCAGTTAGCTAACGAGAAGGATGCCAAGGCAATCGGTTACGGCTCCATGCTAATCGAGTCTGCTCTGGGTATCATCGCTCTGGTAGCAGTCGGTGCAGTATATCAGAAGTACTTAAACGGTGAGTTCGGATCTCCCGCAGCTGCATTCGCTGCAGGTATCGCATCCATGTTCGGTACCGAGACTTCCAAGGCATATGGCACCATTTACGCACTATTAACTCTGTCTGTATCCGTATTCGCACTGACCAGTCTGGATACCGGTACCCGTCTGAGCCGTTTCATGTTCTCCGAGCTGTTCCTGAAGGAAGGCGAAGCCACTTACAAGGATGCCAAGGGCGCACGTAAAGTGCTGGCTCATCCTCTGTTCGGTACTGTTTCTATGGTACTGATCGGTTGTATCCTGGGTGGTCTGTCTCTGAGCCAGATCTGGGGTCTGTTCGGTGCAGCCAACCAGTTGCTGGCAGGTATCGCACTGATGGCAGTAGCTGCATGGCTGGGTGAAGTTGGTAAGAACAACAAGATGTTCTACTTCCCTATGGTATTCATGCTTGCTGCAACTCTGACCAGCCTGGTGATCACTGTAATCAACAAGTGTAAGGCTATCGGCGCCGGCACCGCTGCATGGGGTGACTGGTTCCAACTGTTCTTCGCAACTGCAATGGCAGTGCTGGCAATCTTCCTGGTAGTGGAAGGTGCACAGACCTTCGCTAAGCAGATGAAAGAGAAGAAGGCTAAGAAGGCTGCTTAATATAAGCGCAAGATACAAAAGATAAATAAAGTTAAGCAAAGAGAAATCCCGGAGACTGTGAAAGGCCTTCGGGATTTTTATTGTGTATGCGGGGACCGCAGAAGCGGTGTCCGGAATAATAATGGATGCGGCAATCGCAATATCAGCCCCGCGTAAGGAACCGGGGCAATTCTTCAATGGGAATCGGCTTGGAGAACTTATAGCCCTGTAAATAATCTGCATGACTGATGATACACAGTTCTTCCTGAGCATCGGTCTCTACACCTTCGTACAGTACCTTGTAACCCAGACGCTCAAAGGCGGTAGAGAAGTAATCCAGCATGAAGCGGGAATTGGCATCCTGATCCGCCATCAGTAAAAGGCTTCTGTCGAATTTGACCACATCCAGTTTCAGGCTTAAGATCCGGTCGAAATTGGAATAACCGGTTCCAAAATCATCCAGATAAGTACATACCCCCAACTGTTTGAACTCACTGACGCATTCCTGTACCAGTTCGTATTCCGTATCGTTCTGGGACTCCGTAAACTCAACGGCAATGGTGTGGAAGTCGATTCCGGCGGCTCGTACGATGGATTTGAATTCTTCCATGAAGTCCTTTTCGCCCAGCTCTTCCACAGAAAGATTTACGGATACACGGGAGATCTGATAGCCCTCATCTTGCATCTGCTTGATCTGCCTACAGGTCTTATTCAGAATGATCATGCTGAGGCGGTGGATGTAGCCGTATTTTTCTGCCAGAGGAATAAAACGATCCGGGAATACCAGTCCTGTCTGTGGCAGACGCAAACGCATCAGGGATTCTGCGGTATCGTAAGTACCCGTGTGGACATTCCGTACCGGCTGACAATAGACCAGAACGCGTTCGTCATCTAAGGAGCCGTGTTCCGCAATATCCTTCAACTGGGACTTGATATAATGCATTTCTTTATAAGTCTGGTAATCTTCTTCCCCGAAGACACGATAGGAATTCTGCGCTACTTTTTCGGAAAAGTAATTGAATACCTCGTAGAACTGTTCCAGATTCTCACAAAAGTCCAGATGGTCGAAGAGTACCAGCTTGTAGGGAAGCTTATATTCTTCATAATATTTCTGGAACACCTTTTTAATCAGGGATACTGCCCTTTCTGTGGCATCCGGGATATTGTGGCTGTCCACTGCCAGTACGAAGAAGCTGGTGGAAGGATTGAACAACATACCCTTTCGAAAATAATCCGTCCAGAAGCTGTAGAACAGCTTTCCCATTTCCTCTGTCATGACGTATTCGAAATCCATGTCAAAGCGCAGGCACAGGTAGTAGGTATCCTGAGCGGTCTGTCGCTGTTGGCGCAGATATTCATCCAAGGATGCGGAACCCAGGGCACCGGTCTTCGGGTCGTAGGCGTTGGCATGGAGCATGTACAATACCACCAGAAGCGGCAGAAAATAGGTTGTGGCCAGGAAAGAAGTCGTATTCATGGCAGCTTCCATGACTACAATCAATCCACAGACCGTCTCAGTAAATATCAGCATATGGAACAGTGCGGTAGGAAGTCTGCGGCGGTAGCGAACCAACAGAAAGAGGATCACCGCCAGATACAGAAGATATCCGACCATAAAAGGAGTGGACAGGATATTTTCATACCAGATTCCGTAATGATCCTGATGAAATCCCCAACCGGTCAGAGGAGATGCCAGATCGGCAACTCCGGTCACCACAAGGATGGCGAAGGACAGAAAGGTATATTTCCTGCCGATATTTTTCGGGAAGACGATCAGTATTTTCAGGTAAGCAATATAGAGACAGAACAGGGACAGAAGACTGATATGGTAGACGGCCCGGAGGATCCAGAGAAGGGTGTTCTGTCTGGAAAAAAGGTCGGCATAATAAAAGGCGATATTGGAAACTGCGGCAATGAAAAGCAGGGCAAAACAGGCCTTGAAGATCCGAAAGGTCCGGCTCTGTTTAATGAAAGTCTGTCGGATCAGTAACAATGCCAGAAGACACATAACCACCAACAGAAAATCTGCCACGGGAGAGTAACTGTGGATGACGATATGATTTGTGGATAGTAACAGGTTCAACCCCATAAAAATTCTCCTCTCTGGTAATGTAGAAAATGAACAAACAATATAAAATGATTTTACAATATACCATAAGAGGAGAAATTTGTCAGTGGGGCAGCTGTGGGAAATTAGTCCTATTTTGAGCAAATGGGAAAAATTGTAATAGATTTAATGTTCGAAGAATGCAACGGCAACAGCACCCGGGCCCACATGGGTTCCGATGGTGGCACCCAGAGTGCTGACGGGAAGCTCCTTGGCATAATCCTTCCAGAGATGCTCACTGTCGTGAATGTATTTCTGTAAAAGTTCGTCACTCAGACCGGTATAGCCCAGACAGAAGGGCTTGGAGAAGTCCACGCCGTCCGCTTTTTCAATTTCACGGATGAGGAAGTTACTGCCGTTTTTGGAACCACGGGCTTTTCCCAGCATAATGATCTCACCGTCTACGACTGCTACCACGGGCTTGATGGCCAGAGCACCCCCGATGAATGCCACAGTGGGGGAGATACGGCCCCCTTTTTTCAAGTATTCCAGAGTGTCTAAGAGTCCCATGGTGTGGATCTTATGCTTTTGCTCTTGCAGAACGCTTACGATCTCTTCCGCGGTCATTCCCTGCTTTTTCAGCTGCAGGCCGTATTCTACCAGAATCTGTTCCCCAATGGTGGCATTCAGACTGTCTACGACGAAGACTTTGCCTTCATAATCCTCGGCAGCGATCCGGGCACTCTGGCAGGTGCCGGACAGCTTGCTGGAAATAGTAACCACAATGACAGTTTCTCCGGCCGATACAGCTTTTTCGTAGGCTTCTTCGAAGACTGCGGGAGATACCAGACTGGTGGTGGGCAGAGTATCACATTCGATCAGTTTCTCATAGAATTCCTTATGACTGATGGTGACACCGTCAGCATATTCCTCCTCACCGAAGCGGATATGCAGGGGGAGAATCGTGACGTCCTCTCTTGAACTGTTCATATCGGATGCGGAGTCCGTGATAAAACGTATTTTTTCCATAATTGTTTCCTGTACTTTCTATATATAGTTATGATGAATATTCTTTCGGGCGGAAATGCGCCGGGGCATCCATCGGGATGGACATACGACATCGTTCATGTCACCTTGCTGTTAATTCTGTTGGAAAGCCGGTCAGGGTGAGTTGCGGATGGATCATTTCTCTGTGAGATGCTTGACAGAAAACTCTGTAAGATACTGCTCCAGATTATGGGAGATCCGTTCCAGAGAGCCATAGAGATTCAACCGTTGTTCTTCCGTCATGCCATCACCGCCGTGAGCCAGTGCGGAATAGATCCGGGAACTGATCTTTTTGACTACAGTATTGCCTTCTTCTGTCAGATAATACAGTGTGCGGTAGGAACGTTTATGTTCCGGCAGCTCGCAGGACACCAGCCCCTTGGAACTCAACTGGCTTAAGGTACGGGAGATGGCGGCCTTGTCTTCCTTACACAGCTCCGTCAGCTGCGTGGCGGTCAGCCCTTCCGGGTGCTTTCCCAGATAATACAGACACATGGTATAACCAGCTTTTAAGTCCATCTGTCCCATTTCCAGTTCTTTCAATTTTTGCAGATAACGGTGCAATTCTGTGATAGATACCACAAATCTTTCAAAACGATCCTGCATGAAGGTTCCTCCTGTAAAATGTTGACACTGCAACAACTTTATGAAGTGTAACACAAGGATGTTGATAAGTCAACAAAAAGAAGGGCAAAAAAATACCTTATCCATTAAAATAAGGTACTGATAAGAATAAACTATGCAATTTCCAGCCGCTGCTTTATTTTTCGGACATCATTTTCCAATACATTAAGCCGGACGCGAACCAGTTCATCATCTTCTTTTACTTTTAAGGCCCGGTCGAATTTTCTGGATAAATCTAAATGAGCTTCTGCAATTGTACAGATATTACGACTGACTTCATTCTCAAGAGTCAACTCCATATTGGTAAGGCGATTCGCCATAGAGAGCTGACCGGATTCCAGATTGGTAAGGCGCTGTTCCATGGCAATCTGACCGGATTCCAGATTGGCAAGGCGCTGTTCCATGGCAATCTGACCGGATTCCAGGTTGGCAAGGCGCTGTTCCATGGCAATCTGACCGGATTCCAGATTGGAAACACGTTGTTCCAAAGAATCGAATCTTTGCTCCAGTGAATCAAGTCGCTGCTCCACCCTGTCGAGTCGCTGTTCGACCTTATCAAGTCGTTGCTCCACCCTGTCGAGTCGCTGTTCGACCTTATCAAGTCGTTGCTCCACCCTGCCCAGTCGTTGGTCTATACTTTCTAATTTAATTACTATCGTCTCTAATAATTCCCGGTTGGTCATGAATTCTCCTCCTGTACATGTATACTAGCACAGTTCAAAAGTGTTGACAATTGGGCAATATAGAGAAAAAAGCGATTGTGAATTATTACAACAAAAAATATGATAAATGGATGATAAGCCCCAAAAACATGATATATCCAAGGAAAAAGAGTACGGCAAAATAAACAATGCCGATTGGAACGGTAGAAGAGCCAGAGAGAGCGGCTACGGTATGGATTGTACTGCGTATTCGTTTATGCTATGCTAAATAGCAGAAGTATTCCGGAAACGGGAATGCACAATGTGCAAAAAGCATAATGCACTAAAATCACATGGTGTGATAGATCGTATTGAACATAGAAAGAGTGAGGACTACAGCATGCTCAGACCCAGCATCGGTATTGATTGGGACGATGTTACCGCCCCGTTTAACAGTATCGCCATCCGTATGGCAAATGAAAAATATCATCCGAAGGAACCCTATCGCATGGAGGAAATCACTTCCTGGGCCAACGAAGGGCGGACTTCGGTGATCAAAGAATTCTATAACGATCCGGAACTGTACCGAAGGCAGATCCCGACCGAGGAGACGAAACGAGGGATCCGCAGACTGATGCAGATCGCGGATGTCTTTTTCATTACTGCGGTGTCACCACATTTTATGGGAGTGCGGGCAGAACAGATCATGACCCAGTTCCCGGAGCTTCCACCGGAAAATATTATTCTGGGAAGTGCCAAGGATCGTGTCCATTTTGATATTGTGCTGGATGATGCCATCCACAATATTCTGGAGAGCAAGGCGGAGTATCCGGTGCTGATGCGGAAGCCCTGGAATGCCAAAATGACGGGGCTGTTGTCCGTAAATACCATGGCGGAATTTGTCTCTCTGGTGAAGCAGATCATGAAAGCATCCACTTCTAAGACAGAGAAGATCACTGCTCCGGCGGTGCTGGCCCTGGTGGGGCCGTCCGGCTCCGGCAAACGGGAGATTACGGAAGCTTTGTGCGGTAGCCGCGGGACAGGCGCGAGCGAAAGGACAGAGAGTGGGGAGATTTTTGTCCGCCCGGTGAACTACTGCACGGAACCGGGGCGCTACGGCCACAAGTACGTCCCGGAGGAAGCCTTCGACCGGATGAACTTTTTTGAAAAAACGGCTTATGCCGGGGTACGGTACGGCACCAGAAAGGAAGACATTCAGACCTTGCTGGATCAGGGAAAGTTTGCGGTGATCCCCGTGGATATGTGCGGTGCCATTGCCATGAAGCGTTCCTTTCCCACCCATATTATCTATGTGGCGAGAGATAAAGAAAAGCTGATCGCCGATATCATTGATTCCGACTATGACACCGAGGAAAAGACACTTCGGATCCTGTCTATCGATGCGGAGAAGCGTAATCGCAAGATCTGTGATTATGTGATCCATAATGATACCATAGAAGGGGAACGTGTCAGCGGAGCGGAAGAAATCCGGCGGCTGATCCTGCTGGAAGGCGAAAAATACTGAAATGTACCGGGGAGCGATACCCGGAAAACGGAATAGAGTTGCACAAAACCGGATAGAGAAGGAGCGGGGCGGACGGATACGTATGGAAGAAAAACAGCTGAAATACTATAAAATGCATCATGATTTACAGGAACAGATCCGACTGGGAGAACTGCGCAGCGGTGACCGTGTTCCCTCGGAGAACCAGCTGGCCGCCGCTTATCAGGTGAGCCGCCAGACCGTCCGCAAGGCACTGGCCATTCTGGAACAGGAGGGATACATCTATGCGGTACACGGGAAAGGCACCTTTGTGTCGGAGCGGGTCCGCCCGGAGCATAAGTCTCACAACATTGCCGTGGTGACCACCTATCTGTCGGATTATATTTTTCCCCGGGTTATTCAGGGCATCGATGAAGTTCTTACGGCACAGGGGTATAGCATTTTATTAAAAAATACAAGAAACTCCCGGAGCCAGGAGGCACGGTGTCTGGAGGAACTGTTGCAGAAGGATATCGACGGGGTCATCATCGAACCCAGTAAGAGCCAGATCAGCTGCAGACATCTGCATCTGTATGAGCGGCTGGAAGAATACGGAATTCCCTATGTGTTTATTCAAGGCTGCTTCGACCAGATGGAAGACAAGCCCCAGGTGCTGATGGACGATTGCAGGGGAGGTCATCTGATCACAAAATATCTCCTGGATACCGGGCATCGTGATATTGCCGGAGTGTTCAAGGCAGATGACATCCAGGGACAGAACCGTCACCGGGGCTATGTACAGGCCCTGCAGGAAGCAGGTGTCCTCTACGATCCGGACAAGGTGATCTGGTTCCATACCGAGGATCGTAAAGTCCACCCACAGGAGGGAATCCGGCGTCTGATCTCCAAGGGAACCAGACTCGACAGTGTGGTCTGTTACAATGACCAGATCGCCATGCAGGTCATCCCGACGCTGACTTCACGGGGGATTCGCGTCCCGGAGGACATTTCCGTCACCGGTTATGACAATTCCTACATGGCCATCGGCGGAGGTTTTCAGCTGACCACTATCGTTCATCCCCAGGAAAAACTGGGAGAAATGGCGGCACAGCTGTTACTGTCACTGCTTCATGGGGAATCTCTGGGACCGGAAGAGAGAAAGATTCTCATCCAGCCGGAGCTTGTCGTAGGAAATACAACTTGTTAGCAGAAGCATACAAGTTGTAATATGGTAATATCGAAATTGTATGATGCCAGGGTCAAAAGGTCTAAGCCCACATGAGCTTGCTCATAGGTGGGTGAAAGACCTTAGGACCCGCCCCGATATGAGCATAAAAGTGGGATGATAATCCCACGATATGCGAATATTGGGTAGGATTGTGGGAGTGCGTAGCACGGAACAATCCGTAGGCATCAAAGTCGGGGGCTTTTGACCCCGACATCATTGTATTCAACTACAGGAGGTATTACTTATGTTACAGACAAAAAAATATCAATTCTGGTTTTGTACGGGATCACAGGACTTGTATGGGGACGAGTGCCTGGCAAAGGTAGCGGAGCACTCTCACAAGATCGTGGATGCCCTGAACGCTTCCGGTGTGTTACCTTATGAGGTGGTATGGAAGCCGACCCTGATCACTAACGAACTGATCCGCCGTACTTTTAATGAAGCAAATCTGGATGACACTTGTGCCGGTGTTATCACCTGGATGCATACTTTCTCTCCGGCAAAATCCTGGATCCTGGGATTACAGGAGTATCGTAAGCCCCTGCTGCATTTCCATACTCAGTTCAATGAGGAACTGCCCTATGACACCATCGACATGGATTTCATGAATGAGAACCAGTCTGCCCACGGTGACAGAGAGTACGGTCATATCGTGACCCGCATGCGCATGGAGCGTAAGGTTGTGGTAGGCCACTGGTCTGATCCTGTGGTACAGGGCAAGATCGCATCCTGGATGCGTGCTGCAGTCGGCGTGGTGGAGAGCAGCCATATCCGTGTCATGCGTGTGGCTGACAACATGCGCAATGTAGCGGTAACCGAAGGTGATAAGGTAGAAGCACAGATCAAGTTTGGCTGGGAAGTAGACGCTTACCCTGTAAACGAGATCGCAGAGAGTGTAAATGCCGTATCTGTATCCGATGTCAATGCACTGGTAGACGAGTACTACGAGAAATATAATATTTTATTAGAGGGAAGAGACCCCGAAGAGTTTAAAAAACATGTGGCTGTACAGGCACAGATCGAACTGGGATTTGAACGTTTCCTGGAAGAGAAGAATTATCAGGCCATCGTTACCCACTTCGGAGATCTGGGTGCGTTGAAGCAACTGCCCGGACTGGCCATTCAGAGACTGATGGAGAAGGGCTACGGCTTCGGCGCAGAAGGTGACTGGAAGGTAGCCGCCATGGTACGTCTGATGAAGATCATGACCGCAGGCAAAAAGGATGCCAAGGGTACTTCCATGCTGGAGGATTACACCTACAATCTGATCAAGGGCAAGGAAGGTATTCTGGAAGCCCATATGCTGGAGATCTGCCCCACCATTGCGGACGGTCCCATCAGCATCAAGTGCCAGCCCCTGTCCATGGGAGACAGAGAAGATCCTGCAAGACTGGTATTTACTTCCAAGGAAGGTCATGGTATCGCTACTTCCCTGATCGACATGGGCAATCGTTTCCGTCTGATCATCAACGATGTGAACTGCAAGAAAGTGGAGAAACCCATGCCGAAGCTTCCTACCGCTACCAACTTCTGGACTCCCGAACCGGATCTGTATACCGGCGCGGAAGCATGGATCCTGGCAGGAGGTGCACATCATACCGCATTTACCTACGATCTGACCGCAGAGCAGATGGGTGACTGGGCAGCCATGATGGGCATCGAGGCTGTATACATCGACAAGGATACGAAGATCCGCGATCTGAAGAGAGACCTGATGCTGGGAGAAGTATTCTACCGCTAAAATATGCTACCCGAAAAATCTGTTTTCGTGTATAATAGAAAATAGTATTGCAGAGAACGAAATAAAAATCTGCAGGCAGAATCTGCGGGTAGAAGTTACCTGCAGATAGAAGAAGGGTATCGTAGAAATGTTAAAAGTGTTTTTGGTGGAGGATGAATTTGTCATCCGTGAAGGAATCAAAAATAATATTGACTGGAAGGCTCATGGCTATGAGTTCTGTGGGGAGGCCGGCGACGGAGAGCTGGCCTATCCCATGATCCAGAAATTGCGTCCGGATATCGTGATCACCGATATCCGGATGCCGTTTATGGACGGCCTGGAACTGAGCCGTCTGATCCGCAAGGAGCTTCCGGACACAGAAATCATTATTCTGTCCGGTTACCAGGAATTTGAATATGCCAAGGAAGCTATCAAGCTGGGAGTGGCCCAGTATCTGTCCAAACCCATCAATGGTGAGGAACTGCTGGCGGAATTGGATGAATTGTCGGCGAAGATCGAGGAGAAGCGCAGAGCCATTCAGATCAGAGAGCGGTATTTGCAGGAGATGGAGGAAAACAATCTCAGAGAGCGGAAAAAACTGTTCCAGGAACTGGTCACCGGAGAAAGCACCGTGGCAGAACTGTTGGAATCGGCAGAGATTCTGGGGATCGATCTGTCGGCACCCTGGTACAATATTATTCTGTTCAAGACCCAGTCTCTGCGTCATGCGCAGGATGAGTATTCCGGCAGCCTGATCCGGATCGAACAGGAACTGCGGGGACTGGAAGACGGCAGGACGGTGATCACCTTTGATCGTAATCTGGAAGGAAAAGCATTCTTACTAAAAGCCGATTCCGAGGAACAGCTATTGCTGCTGCAACAGGAATACATAGAAAAGGTCAAGGACATTATGGAAGGCTATGAGCATGTGCGGTATTTCGGTGGTATCGGCAAGCCGGTGAATCGTCTGCGGGAGCTTCCGGCATCTTTTGAACAGGCCAGTCATGCTTTTGCCCACAGATATCTGGTGCAGGACAGCCGGATCCTGGACAGCGGACATATGACGGAGGAAGCGCAGAAGGAAGATAATTTTGACATCAAGGAAGTCAATCCAAAGCAGATCGACCGCACAAGAATCCAGGAATTCTTAAAACAGGGTGACCGGGAGGAAGTGGTCTACTTCGTGGAAGAATTTTTCCGGGATCTCAGCAACAAGGCACTGCAGTCCAATATTTTCAGGCAGTATATTACCATGGATGTCTATTTCTGTGTGGCAGATTTTCTGGAAAGCCTGCAGACGGATACGCAGGAACTGGAAACACCCAATCAGGACGAGAAGACCCTGCAGGACAGCGATAGTGCGATCCATTACATTACCAGAATTCTGCAGAAAGCACTGGCGGTCAGAGATAAGGCTGCCAGCAGCCGGTATGATGATGTGGTGGAACAGGTGATGAAATACATTGATGAGAATTATGCAGACGAGGAACTTTCCCTGAATCTGCTGGCATCCCACGTGAATTTCTCACCAAACCATCTGAGCATGATCTTCAGCCAGCAGACCGGACAGAGCTTTATCAAATATCTGACAGACTATCGTATGAACAAGGCGAAGGAACTCTTGCGCTGCACCGGCAAGCGCAGCAGCCTGATCAGCCAGGAGGTGGGCTACAAGGATCCACACTATTTCTCCTATCTGTTCAAGAAGACCCAGGGGATGACCCCTACCCAGTACCGGGGCGGCACCAATTAGCCGTGGCCATGGATAAGGGGGATTCCTATGAGAAAAAAGATAAAAGAATTGTATGAACATTCGACACTGGTGGCAAAGATAAGATATTCCTATCTTTGCCTTCTGGTGCCTTTTGTATTGTTCCTGATCTTTTGCTTCTATAATTTATGGAACAATAACCGCAGATACGAGGATATGATCAATTCCTCCGTCATGGCCAGCCAGTTCAGCCTGGATTTCCAGAAGGATTTCGATTATGAGACTTATCTGCTGATTGTAGGGAACAAGACACTGGAAGAGTCCAGTCTGCATGATATGCTGGTGGAGGCAGATGGCATCGTGGCCGGTCTGGAAGAACTGACGGAATCTCAGGAGAACCTGAAACGACTGACCAGTGTCAAAAAATATCTGAACAATCTGGAGACCTATATCGGCAGGATCGAGGACAATATCCGGGAAGGCAACCGCTACGAGGACAACATGGAAATCTGGGAAAATGATGTGCAGATTGTGACGTCTCTGGTGGGTGATACCATTTCCCAGTACATCTATTACGAGATCCGGGGGATTCAGGAGAGCAGGCAGCAATATCAGGATTTCTTCGTGAATATGATCCGTTTCTCCATCATTGCCTTTGCACTGATACTGATTCTGTTTTTATTCTTATCCTATTATATACCGTTAAGTATCACGAGCCCCATAAGACGCCTTACCCAGGTGACGGATCAGGTGGCAAAAGGTGACCTGACGGTGCGCTCCGACGTGACGGGGGGCGTGGAGGCCCAGGTGCTCAGCGATTCACTGAATACAATGATCGACAAGATCAACGAACTGTTAGAGCAGGTGAAGACGGAGCAGATCCGGTTGCGCAAGGCGGAATTTGAACTGCTGCAGTCCCAGATCAATCCGCACTTCTTATATAATACGCTGGATGCCATTGTATGGCTGGCGGAAGCGGGAGAACAGAAAAAGGTCGTGAGCATGGTAGGCAGCCTGTCGGACTTTTTCCGGATCTCATTGAATCAGGGACAGGATATTCTGGATGTAAAAGAAGAACTGCAGCACGTCCGCAGCTACCTGGAGATCCAGCAGATGCGTTATCAGGACATCCTTCAATATGAGATCTGTGTTCCGGAAGAATTAAACCATTGCCAGATTCCCAAGATCACGCTGCAGCCTCTGGTGGAAAATGCACTGTACCACGGAATCAAGAACAAACGTGGCAAGGGCATGATACGGATCGAAGGAGAACTGGACGGAGAGGATTGCATTCTGTTGATCACGGACAACGGCAAGGGGATGACGCCGGAGCGGCTGGAGCAGGTGAGGAAAGGCATCCGCAACCGGAAGGCCCGGGAGACCGATATCTACGGCCTGTACAATGTGAACGAACGTATCCGTCTGAATTTCGGCGAAAACTATGGTATCACCATTACCAGTACCTACGGGGAGGGCACCTGTGTCACGGTCCGGCTTCCGCAGCATTAAAAAAATGAACCACTATCGTAAAAAAATCAACTTTTTACGCCGGTGGTTTTTTTTACCATAAAAATTTCAACTTTTCCGTGAGGTATCTTCATGGTTTTTTCCCCGGATCCGCTTTACAATAAGATCATCAAAGAAATAGTTCTTTGGGGAACAAAAACAAATTGGGAGGTTACACAATGAAGAAGAAAATTTTAGCAGCAGTAATGGCAGCAACCATGGTATTCAGCCTTGTAGCATGCGGCTCCTCTGATGCAGGTAGCAACGCAGCAACCGGAAGTGCAAACGCAGCAACCGGAAGTGCAAACGCAGCAACCGAAAGTGCAAGCGCAGGAACGACCAGCTCCAGCTCCTCCGGAGATATGATCAAAGTCGGCATCATCAATAACGACCCCAACGAGTCCGGTTACCGTACCGCAAACGATAAGGATATGAAGAATACCTTTACCGAGGCTAACGGCTACGAAGCATCTTTCGCATACAGCTTAAAGAACGATGAGCAGATCACTGCAGCACAGAAGTTCATTCAGGATGGCGTTGACTATCTGCTTCTGTCCGCAGCAGATACCGCAGGTTGGGATTCCGTATTGAAGGATGCACAGGATGCAGGTATCAGAGTTATCCTCTTCGACCGTACCATTGATGCAGATGAGAGCCTGTATGAGGCATCCATCGTATCCGATATGGCAAAGGAAGGCCAGACCGCAGTTGACTGGTTAAAGAGCCAGAACTTAAGTGAATACAACATTATCCACTTACAGGGTGTTATGGGTTCCGCAGCACAGCAGGGACGTACCGGTGCTCTGGATGACGCAGCAGCAAACGACGGATTCAATCTGGTAACACAGCAGACCGCTGAGTGGAACGCAGAGAAAGCACAGCAGATCGTACAGTCCGTAATCGACGCAGGTACGCCTTTCAACGTAATCTACGCTGAGAACGATGATATGGCTAAGGGTGCTGTAGCAGCTCTGGATAAGGCTAATATCTCCCACGGCGTTGGTAAAGACGTTATCGTTATGGGCTTTGACTGCAACAAGTGGGCTCTGGAAGAACTGAAGGCAGGCAACTGGAACTACGATGGACAGTGCAATCCTTTCCAGGCTTCCTACATCGATGACATCATCAAGAAGCTGGAGAGCGGCGAGACCATCTCCGAGAAGACCATCATCATGGATGAAAAAGGCTTCGATGCAACCACCATTACTCAGGAAGATGTAGACAACTACGGTATCTAATCTGACGTAAACGACCAGAAGCGCGGCGCATGCTAGCTCCGCGCTTCTTTTATCAAAAGAGTAACTATTCAGAACCCCATTCGCAAAAGGCTCTTTCAGAGCCCACTTTATTGCGAATGTGGTTACTTCGCCCTATAAATATCATAAAATATTCTTACGAATGCCAGCATTCGAAGAACATTTCATGATATTTACATGGCTCTGAATAGTTACAGATTAAGGGGTGAAACTTTTGGACAATAACACAGTATTGGAAATGAAAAATATTCACAAAAGCTTTCCCGGTGTACGTGCTCTGAAAGGTGTGGACTTCCATCTGAACAAAGGTGAGATTCATGCGCTGATGGGAGAGAACGGTGCCGGAAAGTCAACCCTGATCAAGGTACTGACAGGTGTCTACAGCAAAGATGAAGGTCAGATCTTCATCGACGGCAATGACAAAGCCGTATCCATTCACTCTCCGCAGGAGGCACAGAAGCTGGGCATCAGTACGGTATATCAGGAGATTACACTCTGCCCGAATCTGTCCGTGGCGGAGAACATGTACATAGGACGTTCCAATAAGATCTATCAGAACTGGAAAAAAATGAATGAGGACGCAGACAAGATCTTACAGAATCTGGATATCCCCGCGGAAGCGTCCCAGCAGCTGGCAAGCTGTTCCATCGCCGTACAGCAGATGGTAGCCATTGCCAGAGCTGTAGATATGGATTGTAAAGTACTGATCCTGGATGAGCCGACCTCCTCTCTGGATGAGCAGGAAGTGACAAAGCTCTTCGGCCTGATGCGCGATCTGAAGGCCAGAGGCGTGGGTATCATCTTCGTAACCCATTTCCTGGATCAGGTATATGAAGTGTGTGACAAGATCACTGTTATGCGTGACGGCAGTCTGGTAGGTGAATATGCCATCAAGGATCTGCCCAGAGTACAACTGGTATCCAAAATGTTGGGTAAGGAACTGGATGACCTGTCCGATATCAAAGGCGAGCAGCCCACGGAACAGAAGACGGAGAACGGAGAACCCTTATTTGAGACCAAAGATCTGTGCAGCGATGCCGGAATCAAACCCTTTGACTTCTATATTAAGAAGGGCGAGGTCAATGGATTTACGGGACTGCTGGGATCTGGCCGAAGTGAGTGCGTCCGCGCTATTTTCGGTGCTGACCGTGTCATCGGCGGTACGGTGAAAAAGAACGGCAAGCAGGTCAAGATCAATAAGCCTCTGGATGCTATGCGTTGTGGAATCGGCTATCTGCCGGAGGATCGTAAGCGTGACGGTATCGTAGGTGACTTGTCCGTAAGAGAGAATATTATCCTGGCATTACAGGTACTTCGTGGATTCTTCCACCCTATTTCCAAGGCGGAAGCTAATAAATTTGCAGACGAATACATCAAACTGCTGGATATCAAGACGGCATCGGCCGAGACACCCATCAAGTCGCTGTCCGGCGGTAATCAGCAGAAGGTAATCTTAGCCAGATGGCTTCTGACCCATCCGGAATATCTGATTCTGGATGAGCCCACCAGAGGTATCGATGTCGGTACCAAGGTGGATATCCAGAAGCTGGTACTGAAGCTGGCAAGTGAAGGCATGAGCGTGACCTTCATCTCTTCCGAGACCGACGAGATGCTCCGTACCTGCTCCCGACTGGTAGTCATGAGAGACCGCAAGGTGGTAGGAGAATTGTCCGGAGAAGATCTGACCCAGACCAAGATTATGAGTACGATTGCCGGAGGTGAAAGTAAGCATGAGTAATGAAAAGAAAGTAGAAAAAGGTAATAAAAATTTCCTGAGCGGATTGTTCCGGCAGCAGATTTTCATTCCCATTGCAGCCCTGATAATCCTGGCAGTATTCAATCTGATCGTAGACCCCAGTTTCTTCAAGATCACACTGGGATATAACAGCGCAGGAGATCCGGTATTGTCCGGTTACCTGATGACGATCCTGGACTACGGTTCCGAACTGGCTATTTTAGCCATTGGCATGACACTGGTCACTGCAGCTTCCGGCGGACAGGATATCAGCGTGGGCGCTGCCATTGCCATCGCAGGCAGCGTGATCTTACGAGTACTGTGTGGTACGAATTCCAGACCCGATACCCTGCAGGCCCCCATTATCGTAGCATTTCTGGTAGCCTGTGTGGTAGCCATGCTCTTCGGTGCCTTTAACGGTGCCCTGGTAGCATATTTCAAGATCCAGCCCATGGTAGCGACCCTGATCCTCTATACGGCAGGACGTTCCATTGCAGCATGGATCAACAACAACGAGCTTCCTATTGTAAGTGATCCGACCTTCAGCTATTTCGGTGGATTTATTCCGGGAATTCCCATTCCCACACCGTTCTTCATTGCAGCGGTCTGTGTACTGGTGATCTTCCTGGTATTGAAGTTCACAACACTGGGACTTTACACCCAGTCTGTTGGTATCAATGAGAATTCCTCCAAGTTAAACGGACTGAATCCCACATTTATCAAGTTCCTGACCTTTGTGATCCTGGGACTGTGTGTAGCGGTAGCAGCACTGATCAAAGTAAGCCGTCTGTCCTCCATCAACTACTCCGTTATTGCAAAGGATATCGAGATGGATGCCATCCTGGCAGTAGCTCTGGGAGGTAACTCTTTAAGCGGTGGTAAGTTCAACATGGCAGCTTCCATTCTGGGTGCTTATGTCATCCAGTTCCTGACCACCACCTTGTACAAATTCGACGTACAGTCCGATGCACTTCCTGCTTACAAGGCGGTAGTGGTTATCCTGTTGGTAGTCTTAAGTACTCCCAAGGTAAGAGAATGGCTGTCCGCTTTCGGCAAGAAGCTGAAGCAGGGCAAGGCTGTAAAGGAGGTTGGCTGATATGGGTAAGAAGTTAAAAAATATGACAGATACCAATCTGCTGCTGACCATCACGATCGTAGTATTCTTCGTAATGTATATCGGAGCCATCGTGTTCCAGGGAAAAGGCTTCTTAAAACCTCAGACATTTTTCAACATTCTGAACGCTAACGCAGCACTGATCATTCTGTCCTGCGGCATGAGTTTAGTCATGATTACCGGTGGAATCGATATTTCCGTCGGCGGTGTGGTGGCACTGGTCAGCATGAGCTGCGCCGTATATCTGGACTTCGGCGGCGGTAATGTATTTGTATCCATGTTACTGGCAGTAGCCATTGGCCTTGCTTTCGGTATCGTACAGGGCTTCCTGGTAGCATACCTGGATATCCAGCCCTTTATCGTGACCCTGGCGGGTATGTTCTTCGCCAGAGGTATGACAACGATCGTAAATACCAAACCTTTCAACGTGGCCAACGAAAGTTTCACTGCTTTGAAGGAAACCCGTGTGATCGTTCCAGGAATGGGCTCCGTGAACAAACTGGGCAATTACGTCAATGCTTATGTGGAGATCGGTGTGATTGTGGCGCTTTTAGTAGTCATTCTGATGTTTATCATGCTTCGCTGGACCAAGATGGGCCGCAGCTTCTATGCGGTAGGCGGTAACAATCAGAGCGCGCTGATGTTAGGTATCAATGTGAAGAGAACCAAGTTCATGTCCCATCTGCTCTGCGGACTGTTGGCAGGTATCGGCGGTTATGTGTACTTCCTGCATGTAGGAAGCGGATCTGCTTCTCATGCCAGCGGCATGGAGATGAACGCCATTGCATCCTCCATCATCGGCGGTACGATGCTGACTGGTGGTGTCGGCAATATCATCGGAACTTTCTTCGGTGTATTGTCCCTGAGCACCATCCAGAATATCGTATCCAGTGCAGGTCTGGATCAGGCATGGTGGACCGGTATCACCATTGCAGCTATGCTGTGTCTGTTCCTGGTAGTACAGAGTGTGGTCATCGCAAGAAAAAAGAAAATGCTGCAGAACAAATAAAAGCAGCTGAAAATAGGGAGGAGCGGAAAGAGCGTGGCTGGTGTGCAGTCACACTCTTTTTCCGCTAGTAAAAGGAATCCACCGAATATCAGGGGGTAGAAGTTATGAAAAAAACGAAGGTAAAAAAGCAGAAAACTCTGAAAAAGCAGGGATGCAGCCTGTTCCTGTTGTTGATGCTGCTGGCACTGGCACCGGTAGTTTTGGCAACAGTGATCCTCAGTACCACATCTTTACGTCTGACCAGAACGAATCTGGAAGGCAGTGTGCAGACCACACTGCATGTAACTGCGGATAATCTGGCAAAATACTGTAAGGAAAATGAGATCACGGCAATGAATGCCAGCGGTTATTATGAGTACCTGGACAGCCTGAAGGAAGAAGGCCTGGAGATGGCCATTCTTGCAGACGGCATTCCGGCTACCACATCTATTAAAAATGAAAATGACTATCGTATCCGTGAAATCCCCATGGATCAGGATCTTGGGACGGAGGGATATTATGATAAAAATGTAGTGATTGAGGGAAATACTTATTATGGTTATTATATCCCGATTATGAATAACGGACAGATCACTGCAGTGGCTTTTGCGGCGGAACGGAAAAATGAGATCACCGATGCCCTGTGGGAGATCGAGGTTGTATTCATGGTCTGCGCAGTGGGCATGGTGATCCTGTTTGGTGTTATCTGCTTTTTCCTGAGCAGAGCACTGTCGGGCAAGATGAAAGAGACCGGCAGCAGGGTGGATGCCCTGGCGGAAGGTGATCTGAGTGCCAGAAAAGAATCCGACAGTATTGTCCGGGAGATCCGTAATCTGTTACAGAATACCTCACAGATGCAGCGGAATCTGGCACGGGTCATCGGCGGTGTACAGGAGGTATCCGGAGAACTTCTAAACAGTGTACGGCAGGTGGCAGAGGGAAGCAATGCCACCACAGAACAGGCTGGACAGATCAGTCAGGCGATGCAGCAGCTGTCTTCCGCAGCGGAGGAAATGGCGGAAAATGTGCAGAATATCAGTGACCGTATGGATGAGATCGGAGAGGCGGTCAATGACATCAGTGTCAGTGCCGGACAGCTGCAGAAGGATTCGGAAGAAATACAGGACAACAGCAAAAAGGCGGGGGAAGGCATGGAAAAGATCATGACCGGCAGCAATCGTTCTGTGGAATCCGTGAATACCATTACAGCGAAGATTCATGAGACCAACGATTATATCGAAAAGATCGATGAGGCGGTAGCTCTGATCTTCTCCATTTCCGGACAGACCAATCTGTTAAGTCTGAATGCCTCCATCGAGGCCGCCAGAGCCGGAGCGGCGGGCAGAGGCTTTGCCGTGGTGGCGGAAGAAATCCGCAAGCTGTCGGAGCAGAGCGCTGCCGGTGCCGAACAGATCAAAAATCTGGCCCAGGGCATTATGGAGAAATCCGGTGAGACTGTGGAACAGGCGGATGTGGTAAAGGATATCATCCGGGAGGAACAGAATCACATTATTGCAACCAGAGAGCAGTATCAGCAGTTAGAGCAAAGTATCAGACATTCTGCGGAAGAGATCCGCAAGATCGCCGGAGAGACCGGACGTCTGTCACAGCAGAAAGAGGATATTCTGGGCAATATCGGCAGTCTTAGTGCTATCAGTGAGGAAAATGCTGCCAACAACCAGCAGGTGAATGCAAACATTGAGGAAATCCTGACACAGATACAGACAGTGGGCGCAAACTGTGATAAAATGAAACAGATCTCCGGGGAACTGGAGAGCTCTGTGGCGTATTTTCATACAGAGAAAGAACCTGCCGGAAAATGAGAGAATGACAGAGCAATTTCAGGGCGGAAAGTATGACAGAACAGGATGACATTACAGATATGAAGAAATGCAGAACAGGAAGACGATGGATGGCGGGTCTGCTGCTGGGGCTGGGAATCCTGCTTGCCGGATGCGGCGACGGACAAAGCACTGCGGAGGATATTGCAACACCAGAGGATACACAGACAGACCGTATTGTGGTGGGATTTTCCCAGGTGGGAGCGGAATCCGACTGGCGCAGTGCCAACACGGAGTCCATGAAAAGTACCTTTACAAAAGAGGCCGGGTACGACCTGATCTTCGAGGATGGTCAGCAGAAGCAGGCCAACCAGATCCGGGCCATCCGAACCTTTATCCAGCAGGAGGTGGACTACATCGTGCTGGCACCGGTGACGGAGACCGGATGGGACACGGTGCTCAGGGAAGCAAAGGATGCCGGGATCCCTGTGGTCATCGTGGACCGTAAGGTGGATGTGGAGGATGACAGTCTGTTCACCTGCTTCGTGGGTTCGGACTTTGAACTGGAAGGCCTGAAAATGTCGGAGTGGCTGAATTCCTTTTCCATCAGCAAGGGAATTGCACCGGAGGATATTCATATTGTAAATATTCAGGGAAATATCGGAGCTTCCGCCCAGATCGGACGTACCAGAGGATTGGAGCAGGGCGCGGCAAAATACGGTTGGGATCTGTTAGACCAGGTATCGGGAGAATTTACCCAGGCCAAGGGGAAGGAAGTCATGGAAGCTTTCCTGAAAAAATACGACAATATCAATGTGGTCTATTGCGAAAACGACAATGAGGCCTTTGGCGCCATGGAAGCGATCCGGGCGGCGGGAAAAAGGGTCGGCAGCAATCTGGCGGCAGGAGATATTATGATATTGTCTTTTGATGGTGTCAGCACAGAATCCATGGACTGCGTGCTGAAGGATGAGATCACCTGCATCGGAGAATGCAATCCACTGCATGGCCCCAGGGTGGAGGCTTTGATCCAGATCCTGGAAGAGGGCAGGACACCGGAAAAATTTTCTTATGTGGAAGAAGGATTGTATGCCCACGACGATACGGTGACCGCCGTGACGGTGGGAGACAAGACCTACCGGGTACGGCGGGTAGATGATGAGATCCGCAACGAAAATGCATATTGACAGATTTTGTGACGATTCGGACGTTCCCCTGCAGGCGGTCCGGATCGTTACTTTTTTTCCATGAGGGCTAAAGTAATTGCAAATCCGTCCGATACATATTGTGAAACATCAAAAGACATTCGGGAAGGAGGAGTCGATATGCGTATTGAAGCGTATACACAGGTACAGCAGCTGTATCAGTCACAGAAGGTCAGCAGGACTCAGAAGACTCAGACAGCGTCACACACGGACAGACTGCAGATCAGCAGCCAGGGCAAGGATTTCCAGACCGCTAAGGCAGCAGTGGCAGCAGCACCTGACATCAGGGAAGAGTTAACGGCTCCCATTAAAGCAAGAATCCAGAACGGTACTTATGGAGTGGATAATGCAAGCTTTGCGGAGAAGCTGCTTCAAAAGCAGGAAGAAATGAGGTAGTTCCTTGGCTAGTTTAATGGAAAACCTGATAGATGTACTGGACAGAGAGAGTACGGAGTACGAAGCTCTGCTTCAGCTATCACAACGCAAGACACCGATTATTGCAGGCGGTGATCTTGCAGAGTTACAAAAGATCACGGACGAGGAGCAGGAGCTGGTCAGCAGGATCCACAATCTGGACAAGCAGAGAGCGGGAGTGACTGCGGACATAGCCGATGTATTGAACAGGGATGTTAACGACTTGAAATTGCCGAATCTGATCACTATGTTATCTGCACGGCCTGCGGAACAGCAGGCACTGGCGGATTCCCACGACAGATTACAGGCAGCGGTCCGGGGACTGAAGCGCGTGAACGAGCAGAACAGTGAACTGTTAAACAGCGCGCTGGAGATGGTGGAATTCGAGATGAATCTCCTCCAGGCATCCAAGGCTGCACCCGAGACAGCGAATTACAACCGGGGAGCTTACAATGCAGGCAATACCATGGGGGTCATTGACCATGGATTCGATGCCAAGCAGTAAGACCGGATCCCGGGGATCTGAGGATCCCCTGATACAGAGGTGAAAGTTTATGCCATTAATGGGTAGTTTATATATAGGTTCGTCCGGATTACAGACAAGTCAGAATGCGCTGAATACCACAGCGCATAATCTTTCTAATGTGGACACCACCGGCTATACCAGACAACAGGTACAGCAGTCTAACAGAGCTTATGTCACATTATCGACAGACCCTAAGTCTATTTCCAACAAACAGACAGGTCTGGGTGTCACATATTCCCGCGTAAAACAGGTCAGAGATTATTTCCTGGACAAGACATACCGCAAGGAATCCGGACGTAGTATGTTCTATGAAGTGTCCACAGAAGTCATGGAAGAGGTAGAGAGCCAGCTGGGAGAATTGAACGGCGAGGCATTCCAGACCACCATGACAGACTTCTGGACCGCTATTCAGGAGCTTTCCAAGGATCCCAGCAGTTCTGTAACACAGGGCATGCTGGTGCAGAGAGCGGCGGAATTCGTACAGAGAGCCGGAGCAGTATACAGCGGATTGAGCTCCTACCAGAACAACCTGAACACACAGATTAAGCAGAATGTAGATAAAATCAATAAATACGGCAACCAGTTATTAACGCTGAACGATCAGATCCGTGCCATTGAGAGTGGCGGCATTGAACATGCCAACGACCTGAGAGACGCGAGAAATCAGATTCTGGATGAACTGGCAGAGCTGACCAACATGACCTTTTCCGAAGATCGATACGGCAGTGTATCCGTACAGATCGAGGGCGTGGATTTCGTAAAGGACGGAACCTGTTATGAGATCGCTCTGAAGACGGATGAAGCCACCGGCTTCTACACTCCGTTCTGGCCGCAGGATGCCACCTACACCGTAAGAGCTGACGGCACCAGAGATTATAATATTGACGGCGCAGAGGTATTTGATCTCTCCGTGGAGATTTCTTCCGACCTGAACACAGATATCGGCGGCCTGAAGGCAATGCTTCTGGCCAGAGGTGATCACAGAGCCAATTATACAGATCTGGCGGAAGGAAAATACGACAGTGTCTCCCAGTCCGTTGTCATGAATATTCAGGGTGAGTTCGACCAGATGATCCACAATGTGGTGACGAAGGTGAACGATATTCTGGCGAAGGCTGCAGGAGTACAGACCGGAGATCTGAAACTTGCAGATGGTACTACACGCCCCAATGTCCGCTATTGTGTCTCGGATCCGAATGGCTATATGCGCATGGAGGATGGCAGTCCCATCCAACTGTTTACCAAGGTCACAACGGATGGCTATGAGAAGGTGATCGGAGAAGACGGTGTAACAGAGTATTGGATTATGAAGGATGAAGATCCGGAAAGCCCTGAGAGCCTGTATACCATCGGCAATCTTCAGGTAAATCCGGCGCTGACGAAGGAGCCTTCCAAGCTTGGATTCCGTTTGGCAGACGGTTCCGAGGATAAGGAGACCGCAGATGCTTTGAAAGCGGCATTTACCGAGGAAGCCTACACGTTGAATCCTAATGTACAGAAAAAGACTACTTTTGTAGATTATTATACCGACCTGGTATCGCAGGTATCCAATTCCGGCTATGTATTCCGGAGTATTTATGAGAATCAGGTCACCACTGTGGAGGCTACACAGAGTGCCAGAGAACAGGTTATCGGTGTTTCCACAGACGAGGAACTGTCCAACATGATCAAGTTCCAGAACGCATACAACGCATCCAGCCGTTATATCAACGTGATCAGTGAAATGCTGGAACACATTCTTTCCACGCTGGGTGTGTAATGTGTAAGAAATAGGAGGTAAGTTATGCCCTCACAATTTTTTGGATTAAATATTGCATATACGGGACTTCTGGCCAGCAATGCTGCCATGAATACCACTTCCAATAATATCGCCAATGTACAGACGGAAGGCTACAGCAGACAACAGGTGACACAGCAGGCCGCCAATGCGCTGCGGGTGTTCCAGACCTATGGCTGTGCCGGTGCCGGTGTAGAGACTCTGGCAATCGAGCGCGTCCGCGATGAGTTCTATGACGGAAGATTCTGGGATAACAATGCACAGCTGGGCGAATACGATATGAAGCAGTATTACATGCAGCAGCTGGAGACGTATTTTGATGATGACGGCAAAAGCACCGGCTTCAAGACCATCTTCGATCAGCTGATGGTGACCGGTATGCAGGCTCTTTTAAAAGATCCCAACAGTGCCACAGCCAAATCCCAGTTCGTAGGCTATGCCGGAGCACTGACTGAGTATTTCAACGGTATGGCGGGCAATCTGGAAAAAGTACAGAAGGATATCAACCAAGAGATCAAACTGAAGGTGGATCAGATCAATTCCCTTGCCGGTGAGATCGCCTCCCTGAATAAACAGATCAACACCATTGAACTGGCTGGAACAAAGGCCAATGAGCTGCGTGACCGCAGGACCCTGCTGATCGATGAATTATCCAAGATCGTGGATGTGGAAGTCAAGGAGACTCCGATCATCGATGCCAACAACGAGAACCGTGAGACCGGTGCCAACAGATACATGGTCAAGATCGCCGGAGGCCAGATGCTGGTGGACGGCAGTGATTACAACGGTCTCGAATGTGTGGCAAGAACCTCCTACGAGAAAGTAAACCAGACCGATATCGACGGTCTCTATGAAGTCTACTGGGCGGACGGGCAGAAGTTCAACCTGTACAATGCATCCATGGGCGGTGATCTGGCAGGACTGATCCAGATGCGTGACGGTAACAACGGCGAGAACTTCACCGGACAGGTGACCGCCACCGGCACGACGACCACGGCAGACGGCAAGACCCATGATACCGTAACCGTAAAAGTAACCAAGGCTTATCTGCAGGACCTGAATAAATGTAATCTGTCGGATCAGGGCGGCGTGATCGATCTGGGCAATCAGGAATTCTATTATGATTCCTGGGAATATACCTGTGAATATGATGCCAACGGCAACGCCACTTACTCCTATACATTTACTTTATCGGACAGTGAGAAGAATCCCCGGGGAATTACCAATGACCGTGTAGGGAAAAAGGCAGAGATCGGTACCGACCTGTCCTATCAGGGCATCCCTTATTACATGAACCAGATGAATGAGTGGATCCGTACCTTCTCTCAGAAATTCAACGATATTCTCACCTCCGGCTACAGCGGAAGCGGAGATCCCGGTGTGAAGATGTTTACCGGCAATAAGGCAACCAGCAGTGAGCAGTTCCTGTTGGATGATGCAGCCAAGAGATATGACAAGCAGGAGAAGAAAAACAGTAAAGTTACGGTAAAAGTCAACGATGACAGCTACTATCGTCTGACAGCGAAGAATTTCGATATTCTGGATGCCATGGAGCAGGATCCCAGTCTGATGGCAAACCGAAAAAATGCATCTGACGGCGTGGAACAGAATGACCTGTTGAACGATCTGAAGAATCTGGCTACGGATAAGACGAAGATGAGTTTCCGAGGATGTAATGCTTCCGAATTTTTGCAGTGTATCTTATCGGATGTGGCATTGAATGCTTCCAGAGCCAATACCTTCTATGCAAGCTTTAAGGATATCTCCGCTACTATCGATAACCAGAGAATCTCCATCTCCGGTGTGGATGAGGATGAAGAAGCTGTGAATCTGGTAAAATACCAGAATGGATATAATCTGGCATCCAAGATGATCCAGACACTGACGGAGATTTATGACAGACTGATTCTGGAGACCGGAGTCTAAACTAGAAAGGAGGCAGCTATTCGGATTCCCACATATGTTCGCAAAAACGCACGTATTCGTGCTTTCTCGCTGCTACGCAGCTAATTTTGCTCACGTGTGTGGTGACTCTATTCGAGTCACCATTCGAATCAGAAAACTGTTACTTATATGCAAGCATAACGTACCAGTTATTCTGATTTTTAGAATCCTGAATAGTTACGGAGAAAATGAGAATTACGAACAAGATCATGCAGCGTAATAATCTGTCCAATATCAATACGAACAAAGTATATCAGGATAAGCTGAGCACCCAGATGTCTACCCAGAAGAAGGTCAGCCGTCCTTCCGATGATCCTGTGGTATCCATCCGTGCCTTGCGTCTGCGCAGCAATGTGACCGAGGTGACGCAGTATTACAGCAAGAACATTCCGGATGCGGAGAGCTGGCTGGACGTAACCGAGGATGCACTGAAGAACCTGACAGAGATCATCACGAATATGATCAAACAGTGCACCAAGGCATCTAACGGAGATCTGAAATCTGCGGACCGCCAGATCATTCTGGAGCAGCTGAAGGCACTGGGAGATGAAGTGTACAGCACCGGCGATGCAGACTATGCGGGCCGTTATGTGTTTACCGGATATCGTACCGATACTTCTCTGAGTTTTGATAAAGAATACAATACGAAATATGAGATCACCGAGCAGCTGGACAACAGCTCCATCACACAGCTGACAAAGATCGACACCGGAAAATTGCTGGATATTACTGCTGCAAATTATAATAATGCAAATAACAGCAAGATCACGGAACAGGATATTAAGTCCACCGAGGTGTACCGTATCCAGCTGGCTTATGATGACTGCAGAGACAAGAATGCAAACCCGGCTGCAGCCCCGTCTATTTCTTTCTATGAGAAAGACCCTGTAACCGGCGAAGCTGTAATGAAAGAACCGACATGGGATTCCACTATGTTCACAATAAAGTCCTCCACGGAAGACCCTTACACCGAGGCAGCAAAAAATGATGATGCACTGATCTATGTGCCGGATACCGGTGAGATCCTGCTCGGCAGGAACCGTTATGATAAACTGATGGCCTGCAAGGATGATCCTTCCACCTCGGGAAAAAATGAAGGTGAGATCCGCGTAACTTATCAGAAGGATCACTGGGTCAAGGGTGATCTGAGACCCGAGCATTATTTTGCATGTACCAGTACGGATGCGGATCAGAAAGTAACGAAATATAATCAGGAATACCTCAAGGGCGATGCGGCAAAACAGGTCATCGAATATGATGTAGGCTTCAACCAGACCATTCAGGTGAATTCCACTGCAGATGAGTGCTTCCAGCACGGTATCGGACGTACGGTGGACGATCTGGTACAGGCCATGCAGGATGTGGTGGATCTGGAGAATGTGAAGACCAAGATCGAGGGACTGCAGGAGACTGCTACCGGTACGGATGCAGAGACCCTGACGAAGCAGATGGAAGCAGTAGAAAAAGCACTGACTCTGGCAAAGGACAAATGCCAGAAGATGTTCGAAAGCGGCATTACTACGTTCCAGGGATATCTGGATGATGCCAACCTGTGCGTTACCAACTGCGGTACCAGAAGCAGCAAACTGGAACTGATCGATAACCGCATGAAGAGCCAGAAGACCACCTTTGAGACCTTAAAGAGTGAAAACGAGGATATCGATGTTACCGAGACCGCCATTGATCTGAAGAGTGCGGAAATGACCTATGAAGCGGCACTGATGGCTACCGGTAAAGTAATGCAGACCACACTGTTGAATTTCATCTAGAACAACAGGTTACGGAAAGGCGTAGGTATTTTATGAAGATCAATACAAAATTTTTTGGAGAAGTTGAGATTGCGGATGACAAGATCATCACTTTTGACAAAGGTATTATCGGATTCCCGGAACTGAAGCATTTTACCATGCTCCACGATGAGGAGAAGGGCAGCAACGTAGGAATCCGCTATTTACAGTCTCTGGAAGAACCCGGATTCGCCATGCCGGTCATGGATCCGCTGCTGGTCAACCCTCAGTATGATCCGGAAGTGGATGACGAACTGCTCACTAGTGTAGGCAATCTGACTCCGGAGAACATTCTGGTCATGGTTACTGTGACGGTGCCTGCTGACCTGACGAAGATGACGGTGAACCTGCAGGGTCCCTTTGTGATCAACGTGGAAGAACGCAAGGCCTGCCAGATCATCCTTGAGGGAGATAAATACCCGGTAAAATATCCGGTATACGACATCCTGAAATCCGGAAAGGCGGGTGAGTAAGATGCTGGCATTGTCCCGTAAGAAGAACGAAGCAATCGTCATCAACAACGATATCGAGATCACCGTTCTGGAGGTCAAAGGTGATCAGGTCAAGATCGGCATTACCGCACCCAAGGAAGTGCCCATCTACCGCAAGGAAGTCTACCTCCAGATCCAGGAGGCCAACAAGGCCGCTGTGGATGCCGAAGGTATGGCAGCACTGAAGAACCTGTTGGGGTAAAAATAAATAAAAATAGGAAACGAAAGAGGCTCCGGATGCATAAATCCGGAGCTTTTATCCATTGTTGAAAAATAAGGGCACATTTTCCTGAAACTGCAAATATACGCATTGATACACCTTCGGAAAAAAGAACTTGAAAAGACGATAGGGTTATGCTATAGTTACAACATCTAAAGAATTCTTTATGACAATTTCTGACAATATCTTTTGTGTGTATTTCGGGCTTTTCGCCAAGAATTCAAACAAAATGACAAAACATAAGCAGGCGGAAAGGGAAATAGTGCATGGAACGGTTTCAGTTTTTCCTGCTTAGGTAAGTTTAGTGTGCTTAAGGGAGAAAAAATGAGGGAAAACAGAGAGAAAAATGACCTTGTTACAAAGAATTTCGAGACATTTCCAGATGTTGCTGCAGACATTATTAATGCGTTGCTGCATAATGGAAAGCTTGTTGTGACCAAAGAAAATCTGTTGCCGGCACCGACGGAAAGTATTTATACGAGCGGAGAAAACAGGCTGCGAAACCAGTTACAGGATGTGGTGAAATACGAGATGGCAGGGGAACGGATCAGGGCACAATATATGATTGCCAACCAGACAACCACGGATGCTAAAATCGTATTGCGTAAGGCTGGTTATACCGGAGGGGGATACAGGGAGCAGTATGAAGGAAAAACAATAGATACCTTCCCTATTATAGAAATGATACTATACTGGGGAAGGGAGCATTGGGAGAAACAACCGGGAATCCATGAATTATGCTGTGGAAAAGTGCCGGAAGAACTTCGAAAATATGTGGATGATATCAAGGTACATATCTGGGAAATGCGTTACCTGCCCCAAGAGGTGCGGGAGAGATTTCATAGCGATATGAGAATTGTGCTGGATTATCTGGCAGAGGGCAATAATCTTCGTTCCGACCAGAAGGTGATACACAAAGCGGCATTGATCAGAATGATCAATGTATTATCCGGTGAAGAGGATTCTACAACAGAATCTGCTATTTTAAAGGAAATGAATATCAGAGAGGAGGATGAGATCACTATGTGTGAATTATTTGAGCAATATATAAGGATGGGAAAGCGCGAAGGGAGACAAGAAGGAAGACAAGAAGAACGGCAGAGTGGTATTAAGGCATTGATCATAACATGCATTGAATTGGGGGCGGATTATAATACTACGGCTGAGAAAGTAAAGACTCGATTTCAACTGTCAGAAGAAAGCGTTACAGAGAATATGAACCTGTATTGGAATTAGAAAATAAAAAAATAGGAAATTAGGCATAGGAGGTGCAAATTTTTGCATCTTCTATTAATTTTTCGGGAGAATTTACCGATACAGTCCTTAGAGAAGCAAGGTCGTGCGCCCACGGAAGGCGCCTGTTTATCACACGGAGGTGACCATTATGACCATAGAACCGATTTCCAGTGTCATGACAGTGCAGGCACAGAACACAGCCGCTGCCAGGAACACTGCGACAAAAGTAACTACAGAGGAGAATCCCTCAGAATACAATCCTGCCAATGTAAAAGCAGCAGATAAACTTGACCAGACCACATCTGTTGTAGAGAATGCCAAGGGCAAGGAGCAGAACAATACTTCTTCCAATCAGAGCAATGACCAGCAACAGCAGATCACGAACGAACAGATCAAGAAAGCGGTAGAAAAGCTGAACAAGAGCATGATTTCTCATTCCGAAGCTGTCTTCGGCATTCATGAGGCAACGAACCGTATAACGATCAAGATCGTTGATAAGGACACCAAGGAGGTCATCAAAGAGCTGCCTCCCGAGAAGACTTTGGATATGATCGCCAAAGTATGGGAGATGGCAGGTATTCTGGTGGACGAGAAGAGATAGGAGGATACCGATATGGCATCATCGACAATGAGATTGACCGGACTGATGTCCGGAATGGACACAGAGAGCATTATCCAGCAGCTGGTGTCTGCGAAGCAGACCAAGGTGGACGATGCGAAAAAGGCACAGACCAAGCTGGAATGGAAGCAGACCGCATGGAAAGAGCTGAATACCAAGATCAAAAATCTGCAGTCCAAATATATCAGCACCATGCGTTTTTCCACTGCATACAGTAAGAGAACCACAAAAGTATCCAACAGCAGTGCAGTAAGCGTTATTACCGGCGAGAATGCGGTAAAAGGTGTACAGTCCCTGAAAATCAATAAGCTGGCTAAGACAGGATATCTGACCGGCGCAGAGCTCAAGGGAAAGGACGGCAGCCTGACTGCTGCATCCAAAGTCAGCGATATCGAAGGCTTCTCCGCAGGCGGTACCTTCAACATTACATCCGGTTCCAACAGCGTGGATGTGACAGTTACGGAAGATACCACAATTTCCGATGTACTGAATAAATTAAAAGAAGCAGGCGTGAATGCCAGTTTTGATGCGAAGAATCAGCGATTCTTCGTCAGTGCATCTGCATCCGGACTGGATAACGATTTCAGCATTACAGCATCTGACAGTGCCGGAGATGCTGCCTTGTCACTGCTCGGACTGAAGACCAAGATCGGATCCGGTGAGGGCGAAGATAATGCAACTTATAAAAAATATGCAGAACTGGCAGCATTTTATGTAGAGGGTGACAAGAGCGCTACACTGGATAAGATCAATGCTGATGGCAGAATCACGAATGCCATCAATTCCCGTGTGAACAGCTATCTGGAGCAGTACAAATCTCTGCTTTCTTCCAGAGACAGTGCGCAGGGCAAGATTAATGAGATCAATGAAAAATATAAGAATTCTACTCTGAAATCTGTAGAAGATTATGCAGATGAACTGTCCAAGAAGCAGGAAGCCAAGACCAAACTGGAAGAAGAGATCCAGGGCATGGAAGATGGCGACGATAAGACCGCAAAACAGGCAGAACTGGATGCACTGAATGAAGAGATGAGTGCTTTGGCTGAGAAGAAGACAGACGCTCAGACTCTGGCAAGTGCTACGAAGACCGTGGAAGATTCTACAAGTCAGATGAAGGATCTGACAGATAACTACATTGATGTTACCTCTACGACGGATGCAGACGGCAAAGTAACTTACAGCGCAACCGCAAAAGCTGCACTGACTGCTGAAGTAGAAGACAGTTACTACAATAGTGTGCAATATGCAGCGAAGGTAATCGCTGACGGAAGCACTTCCGGTGGAGCTACCAAGGTCAGCGGACAGGATGCGGAAATTGTACTGAACGGTGCCACTTTTACCGGGAACACCAATGTATTTGAGATTAACGGCCTGACCTTTACCGCACTGAGTACGACCGCAGCGGGCGAGGAGATTACCGTTACCACCGAGGATGACGTGGATGGCATCTACGATATGGTGAAGGGTTTCCTGAAGGAGTACAATTCCCTCATCAATGAAATGGACAAGCTGTACAATGCGGATTCTGCCAAGGGCTATGAGCCTCTGACAGATGATGAAAAGGATGCCATGTCCGATACCGAAGTGGAAAAATATGAGCAGAAGATCAAGGACGCACTGCTTCGGAGGGATAGCAATCTGTCAACCATCAGCTCCGCTTTGAAGGAAGTTATGTCCGCTGGCATTGAAATTAATGGTAAGACCATGTATCTCAGCAATTTCGGAATCAATACCCTGGGATATTTTGAAGCAGCTGACAATGAGAAAAATGCTTACCACATCGACGGTGATCCGGACGATACCAGTACTTCCGGCAATGCAGATGTGCTGAAGAGCATGATCAGTACAGATCCGGATACAGTAGTATCCTTCTTCAGCACATTGTCCAAGAACCTGTATGACAAAATGTCCTCCCTGTCAAAATCCGTAGATGGTTATCGTACCTTTGGTAATTTTTATGATGACAAAAAGATGAAATCGGATTATGATGATTACAAGACGAAAATATCCGAGCTGGAAGAAAAGCTGAATGACTACGAGGATAAATGGTATTCCAAGTTCTCCAAGATGGAGACAGCCCTTGCAAAGCTGCAGAGCAATTCCAGTGCGGTTACAAGCTTGTTAGGAGGTTCATGATATGGCGTTACCTAATGCCTATACGCAGTACAACAACAGTAAGATTCTGACGGCATCCCCGGCAGAACTGACACTGATGCTCTATGAAGGTGCCATTAAGTTCTGCAATATTGCAGAACAGGCAGTAGAGGAAAGGGACATTCAAAAGGCACACAATAATATCCGGAAGGTGCAGAACATCATCGGATATTTGCAGTCTACACTGGATACGAAATATCCCGTTGCACAGGACTTTATCAATATCTATGACTATTTGTCTAAAAGATTGGTGGAAGCCAATGTAAAAAAGGATAAAGAGATCCTGGAGGAGATCAATATGCATCTTCATTCTGTGCGGGACAACTGGAAAGAAGTCATGCGTATCAATCGCGAGAAAGGGGCTAACTGATGGAAAGCCAGCTGACGATATTGTCTGAAAGCCTGGATAAAAAGCTGGAAGTATTGCAGAAGATTCAGGAATACAATAAGCGACAGGAAGAAGTATTTTCTGCGGAAAAAGTTGATATGAGTCTTTTTGACGATGCGGTGGAAGAAAAGCAGCGCCTGATTGATGAAGTGGTTCGCCTGGATGACGGATTCGAGATCATGTACGAAAAGCTTGCCAGAGAACTGGAGGGCAACAGACAGCGCTACGCAGCACAGATCCGGGAATTGCAGGCAAAGGTGGCAAAAGTCACGGAACTCAGCGTATCCGTACAGGCCCAGGAAGCCCGCAACAAGAAACTGATCGAAAGCTATTTTGCCAAAGAGCGTTCTAATATCGGACAGAGACGCAAGAGCGCCAGGAGTGCATTTGATTACTACAAGAGCATGAGCAGCACCGGCTATACCCAGCCGCAGATGTACGACAGCAAAAAATAATATGTGAGAGATAAAGGGAAGCGGATAGAGATATCTGCTTCTCTTTTTTATGAATAAAAAGTAGATGTGTCGGCTAAAATGTAATCAGAGTATAGATTGGCCGAAAGAAGGATTGCTGGAAAAGATAGTAAGTCAGGTAACAAAGGAATATCCGGTACTTCTGGTCACGGGGCCAAGGCAGGTAGGCAAAACAACAATGCTTCAGAAACTAATGGAGGGAACGGACAGAAGCTATGTATCTCTGGATGATTTAAATGAAAGGAGTATAGCAAAGACAGACCCTGAATTATTTCTACAACTGCATAAACCACCTGTATTGATTGATGAAGTTCAATATGCACCGGAATTGTTTACTTATATAAAGATGAATGTAGATAAAAAACATGAGCCGGGAGCATTCTGGCTTACCGGATCTCAGGTGTTTAAGCTGATGCAGGGAGTACAAGAGTCGTTGGCAGGAAGATAAATCATCAATACCCCGGACAAAGGGTGCGGTCATTTGCATGAAACCGGGACTCAGCGCAATCGACAGAGATAATTATATTGTGCCGGTCTGGATGATTTAGAATAAGAAAATCTAATATTTTGCTCAATTTTTTTCAAAAAGGGGGTTAAGTTTCCCAAAACCTCTCCGATATACTTATCAAGTAAAGCAAATAAAACAATTGCTTACCTAACCATTCTTCTGAATCCAAGGTTTCGCACGCCGGAGAGGCAGAAGACAATGGCGATGAAAGTGACAGGATGTGCGAACTTGAAGCTGACATTGCCAAAGCAAATAACGGAGCGCAGGGAAGCGCTCGTCAATTCAAGGAGGAATATATTATGGTAGTACAACACAATCTTCGAGCAATGAACTCTAACAGAATGTTAGGTCTGACCACCGCAACTCAGGCTAAGTCCACCGAGAAGTTATCTTCCGGTTACAAGATCAACAGAGCAGCAGATGACGCAGCAGGACTTTCCATTTCCGAGAAGATGAGAAGACAGATCAGAGGTCTGACACAGGCTTCTTCCAATGCTGAAGATGGTATCTCCGCAGTACAGACCGCTGAAGGCGCTCTGAACGAAGTTCAGGATATGCTGCAGAGAATCAACGAGCTGGCTGTAAAGGGTGAGAACGGAACTCTGACCACTCAGGATAGAAGCTACATCGGTTCTGAAGTATCCCAGCTGATGACTGAGATTGACCGTGTAAAGCAGACCACTACTTTCAATGAGAAGAGCCTTTTAAATGGTGATTTCAGCAATGTGGATTTACAGGTTGGAGCAGAATCTAATGCCGATAACAAGATTACTGTAAAAGTTAAAGAAATGGGTGTTGATAACTTAGGAAAAGATACTTTTGCTGATAAATTGGCATCTGCTGGCACTGTTACCAAATTTAAAACATCTACGGAGGTTGTCGAGGCATTTAAGGATTTCTCAACACAGACTTCTGCAGATAAGGTTGGTACAAAAGCAATTACTTCTTCCATGTTTGCAGGATTGAATGTATGGGCTAAGGCTGCTATTCAGGATGTATCTGAGCAGAGATCTGATCTTGGTGCTGTCCAGAACCGTTTGGAGCACACCATCAACAACTTGGACAATGTCGTAGAGAACACCACCAGTGCTGAATCCGCTATCCGTGATACCGATATGGCTACTGAGATGGTTAAGTACTCTAACAGCAACATCCTTGCTCAGGCAGGTCAGGCTATGCTGGCTCAGTCCAATCAGGCTAACCAGGGTGTTCTGTCCTTACTGCAGTAATCTTAAGAGCTTAACCGCTTAGAGAGAATTTAAAACCAAAAAGGAATCGGATTTTTCCGGTTCCTTTTTTCGTAAAAGGTGATAGAGATGAAATTTCCGAATTCGTATTTTGAAGATGAAATCAAATCAGGATTTTATGTAGATGCCAGAATGAAATGTTGTTGGGCGGCACAGATAGATGTTCTGAATGAAATAGATAGAGTATGCACGAAACATAATATTCAATATTTTGCTGAGTGGGGTACGCTGTTGGGAACGGTACGGCATGGGGGATATATTCCATGGGATGACGATATGGATATCTCTATGAAACGAGAGGACTATAACAGATTTTTGAAATATGCAGTACAAGACATTCCCCGGGAATATGAAGTTGTTAATTATGAAACTATAGATGAATATTATGATGTTATGACAAGAGTAAATAATACATCAGTAGTAAAATTAACAAATGATTTTTTAGAAAAGCATCATAATATGCCATATATCTGTGGAGTGGATATTTTTCCACTAGATTATGTGACCAGAGATAAGCAGGAAGAAAAAATCCAGAAAGAAGTGATAAATCTGGTTAAAATGACTGCGGATACTATGGGGTTTTCAGAAGTGCCGGAAACATTGAGTGAAGAATGGCTGAGCAAAATAGAAAAAATTTGTAAGCAAAAAATAGACCGTAAGAGGAATCTAAAAAAACAACTTTACAAAATAATTTGTGCGCTATATGCATTATATGATGAAAAGGAATCAGATGAAATCGCTCTAATGGCACGACATTTGGATGATGGTGGTCATATATATCCCAAATCATGCTATGCAGATTGTGAATATATGCCCTTTGAAAACATAAAAATTCCGGTTCCTATTGGTTATGATCATATTCTCACATTAAAATACGGAGATTACATGAAATGTGTGAGAAGTGGAGGGAGTCATGGCTATCCCTATTTTGAAAAAGGGGAACAAGCTTTAAAAGAGCAAGGAATTTCATTACCAAATTATCAATATGTAAATAGAGCCGAGATGGGAAAAAAGAATCTCTCTTTTAAAAAAAAATTGTTGCAACGTATTCAATTATTTATACAGATTCATCAAGGAGTAGAGAACTTATTAGGCTGTGGTGAACGCAATACTGCCAGTCAATTATTACAGGAGACTCAGAATGTTGCCATTGGTATCGGTGAATCTATTGAAAAAAAATTGGGAGAAGGAACTGAGACCGTAAGATGTTTGGAACAGTACTGTGAAGTTGCATATCAGCTCTATGAAGTAGTTTCACAGAATGCAGGTGTTGACGGTGGTGAGGTTCGTTCCATTTTGGATCAGGCATTGGCTATGATACAGCAGGCTGCGGAAACCATGCAGATTCCGAAGGAAATTGTATTTATGCCCTATCGGGTAACACAGTGGAAACACATGGAAAAAGTGTGGAAGGCAGCTTGTCAGGAAAAAAATACAATTGTCCGCGTCGTTCCTCTTCCCTATTATTATAAAAAACAGTTAGGAAGAGCATTCAGCGAGATGCAGTATGATGGGGATAAGTTCCCGGAGGAAGTGCCGATCACACCATATAATGAATATTTTCTGGAGAACAACCACCCGGATGTGATCTACATTCAGGCTCCTTATGATGAGTGGAATTACAGTGTGACAATCCATCCGAATTATTACGCACCGGAGTTGTGGAAGAATACGGATCAACTGATCTACATTCCCTGGTTCAAGATCGATGAGATGAATCCCGAGGATGAGAGAGGATTGAAGAGTCGCAACTACTTTGTACCGATGCCCGGTGTAGTATGGGCAGACCGGATCGTTCTGCAATCGGAGGCTATGAAGCAGAGCTATGTAGATTATCTCAGTGACTGGGCCGGCGAGGACACCAGATCTATGTGGGAAGAGAAGATTTCCGGAGACGGTGCCTGGATCTATGAGGAAGAACCGGAGGCAGCGGACCTGGATCTGCCCGCAGACTGGAAGGATAAAAAGATTTTGTTATATTATGTCAGCGGAAACAGCCTGATGGAGCACAAGGAGAAGATGCTTCGTAAGATGGAGGACAGTCTGGAAATTTTCCGGGAACAGTCAGATAAAATACATATCCTGTGGCTTCAGGATGATCTGCTGGAAGAGCGGCTGCAATCCAGAATCCCTGAGATTTTGCAGGGATACCGGGAAATTCTCCAAAAATACCAGGGTGAAGACTGGCTTCAAGTAGAACCTGCCGACCGGGAAGCTGATACTGTGAAGGTGGCGGACGCTTTTTATGGAGATGGAGGAAAGAGTGCGCAGCACATGAAAGAGGCTTCCAAACCGGTTATGCTGCAAAGTGTAGAGGTATTATCATGACGAGTAAGATGCCGGATGCTTTTTTACAGGATGAGGTGCGCTGCGGTTTTCTGGTGCCTGCGGCTATCAAACAGGCTTGGGCGGCGGAGTTGGAAGTGCTGGCAGAGATTGACAGGGTATGCAGACTGCATGGAATCACCTATTTCGCAGACTGGGGCACTCTGTTGGGAACGGTACGGCACGGTGGATTTGTGCCCTGGGATGACGATATGGATATCGTTATGAAACGCGAGGATTATCAGAGGTTCCTGACAGAAGCAGTGCCGGATATGGCAGAAGGATTTGCTGTGCAGACCTACCGGAACCAGAAGGATTTCTGGCTGTTTATGGGAAAAGTAGTCGGAAGAAATCATTTTTGCTTTGAAAAGGAACACCTTCAAAAGTTTCATAATTTTCCCTATATAGCCTGTGTGGATATTTTTGTGCTGGATTATGTGTATCCGGATGCAGAGAAAGAAGAACAGCGGAGAACCCTGTGCAAATATCTGCTGGGTGTGGCAGATGGAATTGTAGAGGGGAAAATCGCGCGGGTAGATCAGGAAAGGCATCTGCAAGCGCTGGAGAAGCAACTGGGGAAACGGCTGGAACGCCTTGCAGATCCGGTGGCTATGGGAAGAATGCTCTACGGAGAGATAGAGCGGTTATTTGCTGAGGTGCCCGAGACGGATGCCAAGCTGCTGACGCAGCTGTTTCCCTGGGGGCTGAAGGGAAATTCCTCTTGTTTCGCTAAGGAATCCTATGAGAATCCTGTGTATCTGCCATTTGAATACACGACGATGCCGGTTCCGAGGTGCTATGATAAGATATTGCGGATGCGCTATGGGGATTATCTGCGTCCGGTAAAGGATGCCGGAGCGCATAACTATCCTTTTTTTGAAGGACAGAAGAAAAATCTTCAGAAGGTACTGGACTTCGAATTGCCCGCTTTTCATCCGGAGAAGGAGAAAGTACGACACCGCACAGAGGAAGAAATAACATACCGTCAATTTGCTTATAAGGAAATGCTCCGGGAAGCAATGGAGGAACTACAACAGCGGACGAAACAGATCGAACCGGCGATCCACCGGGGAGATGCAGAAGCTTTTACGGAGATGATTACGACCGGTCAACAGCTAGCCATCACCATGGGAAATCTTCTGGAACAGATGCAGGGAGAGGACTGCCCAATTGTACCACTGTTGGAGCAATATTGTGAGGTGCTATATCACATTTATGAAAGTACGCAGGACACAGAGATCCCGGCACTACAGCAGAACCTGAAAGAAATCAGAGAAGCGTTGGAAGAACAGGTCTGGTCAAGGAAGACTGTGCTGTGCCTGCCGGTGAGGGCGCAGGACTGGAAGCGTATGGAACCGATATGGAAGCGGGCAAAAAAGGATCCTCATTGCGATGTGATCGTTGTACCGGTACCATATTATTATAAAGACTACGATGGATCCTCAAGGACGGATGCCATCACAGAAACGCAATTTCCGTCAGAGGTGGAAATGACGGATGCCAGAAAAATGACGGCAGAATATTTAGAACTGCTTCGTCCGGAAATCGTTGTTATCCAGAACCCGTACGATTCCTGGAATCCGGCCGTCAGCGTATTACCGCTTTTCTACTCGGAAAATCTGCGGAACTATACGGATCAGCTGATCTATGTATCACCTTTTGCCCCGGAGGAATATAGCAGAGAGAATGCAAGAGAATATTCCAATATGAAATATTACGTGGATATGCCGGGAGTGGCATATGCAGATACGATTGTCGTGGACTCGGAGAACCGGAAGCGGGTATATGCGGAACACCTGACGGAATTCATGGGAGAGGATACAGCAGACCTGTGGCAGGGCCGTATCCATGTCATGGAACAGGAAAAGGCTTCCGAAAAGAAGGAGAAGGAATACAGAAGGATGCTTTATGGCATTGGACTGGGGACTTATCTGGAGGATCAGATTGCTGCGGAGCAAAAGCTTCAGGACAATCTGAAAATCTTCACGGAATACGGAAATAAAGTTCAGGTAGACATCTACCTGTTCCCGGAGACAGAAGCAGCACTTTCCCAGTGCCAATGTGAAATTCGGGAGAAAATAGCAGAATATCCACAGATACAGGAAGTAAAAAAAGAGCACATCCACACAGAAGATTATGACGCTTACTACGGTGATGCCATGCCTCTTGTGACGGATTTCATGCAAAAGACAAAACCTGTAATGATACAAGACTACCAGCTCCGGCAACTGCTGTAAGAAAGCAACGGCCGGAGCTTTCAATTTTTACTTGCATTCCGATAGATGGTGTGCTATTGTTAGTTCACAGAAATATTTCTGATAATACATTCAAATCATATTAATTCATATAACGTTTTATTCAGGTGATTCGCCGATGATTCCATGACTAGAAAAGCGAGAATGATATTGCAGTAGAGAAAGTATGTGTATTTTTAGGTGTATGTTTTATAACTTTGAGTTGTCCTGAAGAAAACGTGCAGGAGGTGTTGCAAGATCAATTATTAGTTTGTCCGAAACATTGGAATATGGTAATATACACTTAGAAAAGGGGTTAAAATGACAAAAGCAAAAAACAGGGGGATCGTTCAGGATAGAGAGACGATTGAAAAGATTATTAAAGGACTGACTTTATTTGATGATGATCTGATGAGCAGAGCATTTGATCAAAATATTGAAGCAACAGAGTTATTGCTTCGGCTTATTCTTAAGAGAAACATTAAGGTTCTCAGCGTAAACGGACAGGATGAAATCAAGAATTCTGCGGTGGGAGGACGAAATGTTATATTAGATGTACATGCACTGGATGAAGACGGATCAGAAATGGACATAGAAGTACAAGGGAACTCGGAAGGAGCTCATGTGAAGCGGGCCCGGTTCCATAGTAGCATGGTGGATTCCAGAATGCTGAGGGCAGGACAGAAATTTCGGGAGCTCAAGGATTCCTATGTAATATTTATCTATAAACACGATAAATTTCAACGTGGTTTACCGATATATCATATAGACAGATATGTAAGTGAGACCAGAGAACCGTTTGACGATGGTGCTCATATTGTGTATGTGAATGGCAATTATAAGGGCGAAGATGAGATTGGCAAGCTTATGCAGGATTTTCATCAGGCAGATCCAAACAATATGTATTATAAAGAATTTGCAGAAGGAGTAAGACACTACAAAGAGTCGAGAGGAGGAAATGAAACTATGTGTGAAGCGGTAGAAAATTATGCAAAAGAGTATGCAAAAGAGTATGCAAAAGAATGCACGATTAAGAACAATGCCAATATCGTGAAGAACATTATGAAGCGCACAAAGTGTACATTACAGGAAGCATTAGATATTGTCGAACCATCTGCCCAAGACAGAGATCTTATAATAGAAGAAATCTCAGATAATTCATAAAAAGAGAGTATAAAGAAAAGTTGGTTGGTTCTGCAACTACTGCAGTAGCTTACCTAAAGAAATGTGACAACCGAACCGATATAATAATAAGGAATAAAACCGAGCTGCAAGGATGGCGGCATAGAGGTGTGAAGGGAGTCACAAATATCGTGATAAGATAAAACTTCACATGAAAATGTGAAGTTTTTTTGTGGAGAAATAGACATGGAAGAAAAAATTCTGGTTACAAAGTCGACAATGCCTGCTTATGAGGAATATATAGAAGCAATCAAGCCTTTATGGGATAGCCATTGGCTTACCAATATGGGAACATATCATAAACAATTAGAAGAAAAACTAAAGGAATATTTAGGCGTGCCGGAATTATCTCTTATGGTAAATGGACACATGGCTTTGGAACTGGCGATTCAGGCATTTGATTTTCCGGAAGGGGCAGAAGTAATTACCACACCGTTCACATTTATTTCCACAACGCATGCGATTGTCAGAAACCGTTTAAAACCAGTATTTTGTGATGTGAAAACTGAAGACGGAACAATTGATGAAACAAAGATTGAAGATTTAATTACGGAACATACGGTAGCAATCGTACCGGTTCATGTTTATGGAAATGTATGTAATGTCGAAGAGATTCAACGAATCGCCGATAAATATAATCTTAAAGTAATTTATGACGCAGCTCATGCCTTTGGAGTGAAATACAAGGGAAAAGGAATCGGAAATTATGGGGATGCGTCGGTGTTTAGTTTTCATGCCACAAAAGTTTATAACACTATAGAAGGTGGTGCAGTAACCTTTTCGAATCGCAAACTGTATGAAAAATTATATAATTTAAAAAATTTTGGAATACGAGGAGAAGAGTTGGTAACCTCTGTGGGAGCCAATGCAAAAATGAATGAATTTTGTGCCATCATGGGATTATGCAATTTGAAACATATAGATGAGGCATTTAAAAAGCGCGAAGAACGATATAACTATTACATGAAAGAATTAGGCAAAGTAAAGGGAATACGTTTCCTTTCGAAGAGAGAGGAGGCAACGAATAATTTTGCTTATTTTCCTATTATAGTCGAGGATGATTATGGAATTAGCAGAGATGAACTGTATGATAGATTTCATGAAAACAATATTTATTCAAGAAAGTATTTTTATCCAATAACGGCAGATCAGGCTTGTTTTCGAAATAAATATAGAGAAAACAGGCTTGATAATGCAAGAGAGTTATCCAAGAAAGTAATGACCATTCCGTTTTATGAAGCGTTGGAGAAAAAATATATGGATAAAATAATTAATGTTATAAATTTAAATATATAGGCAGGCGGACTGTGGATAACGGATTTGATATTCAGATACGTGTGATAAATGATAGAAAGAGGAAAAAAGATGTAATAATGAAATGCGAAAGCAATTATATATCAGAGGCATTAAAAAAAATAGATTTAAAAAATTTTTTGGATAAAATAGATGCTAATGCGTATTTTATTGTTGCATATAACGAAAATGTGATATTAGGGTATGCTGTACTGTATGCTAATAATTTGGAGACCAAAGAGGCATATATTACATTGTTAGAGGTATATCGGGCATATCAGGGAAAACATATTGGAAACGGATTAATTGAGAAATGTGAACGATTGGCAAAAGAAAAGAAAATGACAAAAATTCGTCTGGAAGTCATGAAAACAAATTGTAATGCGATAAAGTTTTATGAAAAAAATGGATTTACGAAATCGAGTGAGAAAGATAACAATAATTCTAATATATATATGATAAAAGATATTTAAAAGAGGAAGAAAATGAATATATTGATAACATCTGCAGGAAGACGAGGATATATTGTTGAATATTTTAAAAAGGCATTAAAAGGTGAGGGAGAGGTTCATGTAGGGAATAGTTCTCCGTTTTCTACAGCGTTTGCGTATGCGGATAGAACAGTGGTGACTCCATTAATATATTCAGAGGAATATGTTCCTTTTTTGATTTCGTATTGTAAGAAATATAAAATAAGTCTATTAATTCCTTTGTTCGATATTGATTTAATGATATTATCACAAAACAAAAAAAAATTTGAAAGAGAAGGCATTCATGTAATTGTATCTGACAGCGAAGTTATTAAAAAATGCAATGATAAATGGGAAACGTACCTTTTTTGTAGGAAAGAACAGATTGACACTCCGAAAACATATATAGATTTAAAAAAAGCAAAGGAAGATCTAAAAAAAGGAATTTTAGTATTTCCAGTTATGATTAAACCACGTTGGGGAATGGGATCGTTGCAGATATATAGTGCAGAAAATATAACAGAGTTAGAGATACTATATGAAAAATGTAAGCGAGATATAGAAAATACATATTTAAAATATGAATCTGCTGAAGATATAAGTAATAGTGTATTAATTCAGGAAAAGATTAAGGGACAAGAGTATGGAATTGATATTATAAACGATTTGAATGGGGATTTCCAAAGGGCAATTGCAAAAAGAAAATATGGATTACGAGCTGGGGAAACAGATTGCGCAGAGATAATAAAAAGCGATAAAATGGATGAATTTTCAGAAAACTTGGCAAGAACAATGAAACATATAGCTAATTTAGACGTAGACGCGTTTTACTTAGACGAGAAGATATATTTGTTGGAAATGAATGCTCGATTTGGAGGTGGATATCCGTTTAGCCATTTGGCAGGTATAGACTTACCGGGAGCCATCATTAAATGGGTAAACGGTAAAAAAGTGACAAGTGAATTAGAAAATGTAGAATATGGGAAAATAATGCATAAAGATATTAAATTTGTTGATATAACGTCATTTGTTTCGGGAGATAAAAATGATACAGTATAAAACACCCTGTTATATTATAAAAAAAGAAAAATTCACACAAAATTGTAATGATATCGAAAATAACTTTCTGAATTGCTATGGAGGGAATATAGCAATAGGTTACTCAGTAAAAACAAATAATTGTTCACAAATATTACGATTAGTAAGAGAACGAAATTGGTATGCAGAAGTTGTTTCTTATGAAGAATATAAATTAGTTAAGAAAGCTGGTTTCGAGAGCAGGAAAATTATTTGTAATGGTCCGGTAAAGGGGAAAATGCTAGACATTGTGGCAACTCAAAAGGACGTGATCGTTAATCTGGATAATATGGAGGAAGTTTATAAAGTACGTAAACTAGCGAACGGTCAGAGAAATTTTGGGATTAGAATAAATTTTGATTTTGAAACAGAATGTCCAGGACAAAAAGATATAAGCAATAGAGAATTTTCAAGGTTTGGATTTAATTACGAAAATGGAGAAGTTGAACGGGCTATAGAGACTCTGAAGGAGAGCGGTATTGATATTGAAGGGTTACATATGCATACCAGTACAAAAACACGTAGTCTGCAGGTTTTTGAGACATTGGCACATAAAGCCATAGAAATAGTTCAAAAATACCATTTGAAGGTAAAGTATATTGATATAGGAGGTGGCTTTTTTGGAGGGCAGATTATATCAGAAAAACCTCGGATGAATCAATATGCCGAAATAATTACGAATGAATTAAAAAAAGGCATAGATTTAAAGAAAACAATGCTTATACTTGAGCCGGGAGCATCAGTTGCAGCTACCGCAGTTGAATATTTGACTACGGTGGATAATGTAAGGCTGGTTTTAGATAAAAGAATTGTTACAGTCGATGGTACGTTATTGCATATTAATCCGTTTATGGTAGAAAGAAGTCCGGTTATGGAAGTGTATTGCTCCGGGGAGAATAGAGTGAAACAACAGATTATATGTGGTGCCACATGCATGGAAAAAGATGTTTTAGGATATCTGAATGAGAAGAAGTCATTAGAAATAGGAGATAAAATTTTGTTCAAAAATGCGGGGGCGTATACAACGAGTTTTAATGGTAATTTTATTTTGAATAAACCTAGAATATACATTGAGGAGAAAAAATTTGTTTAACATAGTTGTATTATCATCGTCTGGTGGTGGAAATTTTGAAATCGCAGTAAAAAATCAAAATACAATAGGATACACGATCTCAAAGCTCATTGTTGACAGAGAATGCGGTGCAATAAAAAAGGCTGAAGAGAATAATATAGAGTATATAATGATAGGAAGAAAAAATCAAGATTATATGACACAGCAATTATTAGAAAGCATTCCGCCAAACACAGATTTAATTATTTTGCTTGGATGGTTGTCTTTTTTAAGTGCGGAATTTATTGAAAAATGTAATATAAATATTATCAATATTCATCCATCATTATTGCCTAAATATGGAGGGAAAGGAATGTATGGTGTACATGTGCATGAAGCTGTGATGAAAAACAAAGAGACTTATACAGGGTGTACGGTTCACTATGTAACATCTCAAATCGATGGCGGTGAGATTATCTTACAAAAGAAAATTAGAGTTGACTATTCGAAAACACCATGGGAACTGGGAGGAGAAGTATTTAAGTTAGAAAATAAAGTGTTAATTGAAGCCATAGAAATTATAATGAAGGATAGGTATAAAGAAAATGATGATATTAGAGAGAATGAATGAACAGTATAAAAGAATAACAAATGCAATTATGGATGAGGAGTCAAAAAAAATATTTGATAGTAGAATAGAATATATGATTACGCGAAATGAGGAGAGATTTGAAGAAGCACTGTTTGATGAAAAAAAAGATTATTATTGTTTGGAAATTGATTCAGTACTACAGGGAAGTGGGTTAGATATTGTAATATTTGGAGTTGGAAAATATGGGAGGAAGACAAATAAAAATTTGTCATATTGTCATAAATATGTAGTAAAAGCATATTGCGATAATGATACTGATTTCATAGGAAAAAAAATTGATGATTTACCTGTATTATCGCCCAATGACATTGTGGATGATAATAGTATTATAGTGGTAGCTTCACAAAAATATGGAGAGGAAATGTATAACCAGCTTATTGGGCTAGGCGTTGATAAGAACAGAATAGTAACACCAGTAATGGGATATTTAGAAATTCAATGCGGATGGCAATACTTTGATTTGTTCAAGCCTATGCAAAGAGAAATATTTATTGATGCAGGAACATTTGATGGAACGACCATTATTGATTTTAATAGGTGGCTAGGGAAAACAACTGGTTTTGCTTATGGAATGGAACCCGTGAGAGAAATGTATGAAGTCGCTATTCGCAGATTGCAAGAAAAAAAAATTACAAATGCTAAAATCTATGAATGCGCTGCTTGGAATTGCAATGAAAAAGTAAACATCCGTATGGATGTAAAAGCAGATGGAGAAATTTGGGGTGGTAGTAGGATTTCAGAAGATGGAGCTGTAACAATAAAAGGGAAAACTATAGACACATTATTGGAAGAAAACGAGAGCAATGTCACTTTTATAAAAATGGATATTGAAGGAAGTGAACTTAAAGCATTAGAAGGTGCAGCTAATAGCATAAAAAAATATCAACCTAGATTGGCAATATCTCTATACCATAAACCGGAAGATGTTTTAGAAATACCAACTTATATATTAGGCTTAAATCCAGAATATAAATTATATTTGCGTCATTATACAGGAGATTGTAATGAGACGGTATTATATGCAACGCTATAAAATTTAAATATGATGGAGAGAATGGCATGGTAAATAATAAAGAAATAAATAAAATGGAGATTCCCTTTTTTTCATGCGGGGTAGAATATGAGGGAAAAATATATATAGCATCTGCACAAAATAATGATTTATATGAATATGATTGTTCGACAAATGAATTGCGTTGTATTACTTTTTTTGAAAAAGAAAAAGATATGGAATACCTATATAGAACCTGCATCCTTTATAAAGAAAAAGCATGGTTTATTCCACATTTGGCCGAAAATATAGCCGTTTTTGATTTGAAAACATTTACAATTGATTATATCCCGTTAAACTATAAATGGATAGAAAAATCTTATGTGCTTAAGTGCGCATCTGCAGGGGTGTACCAGGATCATTATTTGTATATTATCCCGTATGATATAGACTGTGTAACACTAATTGATATGGATAATAAATCTGTTAGAGTGTTAAATAATATAAGAGATCACGGGGAGATATATAGTGATGCCTATTACTATAATGGTTATTTATATTGTCTTCCGTGGACCGCTGAAAGCATTTTAAAAATAGATGTTATTTCTGGAGAAAAGCAAAGGTTAGAATGGAGGTTTGGAAAGAAACAATATAGTCAGGCCATTGTGGATTATGAGAAAGAGGAGGTTTGGTTTACACCAGCTGGGGCTTCCAAAATATTGAAATTGAATTTAAAAAAGAATGAGTGGCGGACTTTCCCATATGGAGAAAAAAAAGAAGAATGTGCAGATGATTATATCGAAAGTTTTTATGGAAAAATATTTAACGGAAAAGTTTTTATGTTTCCATTTTCTTGCAAGGAAATAATATCAATTGATAGAGAAAAAAATAGTATAAGTAGATATGATTATCATTGTGAAATGGTGAAAATTCCTTTCTTTAAACCTATATTCAGTACAAAATTAATTGATGTTATAGAATACACGAATCAATTATTATACTATAATGAACAGCGTGAGTGTTTTGAACAACGAGACTTAAAATTGATTATTGATAAAGAATTTACTGAAATGAGATGTAAAAAAATGCAAATACAAATCAACAACAATCAAGCAGTTAAAGAAAATTATATGGTAGGTTTTAGACAATATATACAATATGTTATAGAACGTTAAAAATTGATTTACAGGGGGACTATTATAAATGTCGTTGGAACAATTTCTTGAAAAAATTTTGGAAATGAAAGAGCGTCATGTATGTATCTATGGGTGTGGAAAAAATGGAAGGGATACAATTTCGTTTTTAGAAAAAGTTGGAATACAAATTGAAGCTGTGTGTGATAGAAATAGTAATGTCTCAATAGATAAATATGAATTGGTATCTATAACACAATTGCTAAAATTTGATGAAAAATTTATTTGTATCATTACCCCTGCACAAAATGTTGAAAAAGAATATGACATATTGAAGGAACATTTTATAACTGTTGTCAGTTTTGAATGGCTTGATTTTGTAAAAAGAATCAAGAGATGTATACCGGAAAAGGACGAAGAATGGACTTGGGAGTGCTTTTATCCATTGAATCATTATGAATCTCCGTATGTTACGAAAAATAGTATAGAGGATCAAGATGAGGTTGACTTGTCTAATTTAAAGGACATTAACTTGAATGAAGAAAATCAAATAAGACTTTTGGAAGATTTATCACGTTTCTATTGCTCTTTTTATGAGGATTATAAAATAGACCCAAAAGAAAACAGATATAAATTGAAAAATGGGATGTTTGACGAAGCGGATGCTATTTTATACTACGGTATATTACGCAAATATAGGCCGCAAAGAATAATTGAAATAGGGAGTGGCTACTCAACAGCGTTGGCGTTGGATGTAAGAGAGAAATACTTGACGGAATGTAAAATTATATGTATAGAACCATATCCTGATCGTTTAACTCAGACCCTAAAAGACATAGAAGAGGTTACATTATATAAAGAATTTGTTCAAAACATTGATAAGGAAAAATTTGATGAACTGGAAATGGGAGATATTCTTTTTATTGACTCCTCGCATGTCGCAAGAATGGGAGGAGATGTATTAGCAGAATATTTTCAAATACTCCCTAGAATAAAGAGTGGGGTAATAATTCATATCCATGATATATTTTACCCATTCATATATCCCCCAAAGTGGTTAAGACAAGGAAGGTGTTATAATGAGGCATTTATTTTGAGAGCATTATTAATGAACAGTAGGGAGTATGAAATATTATTTTTTAATGACATGATGTACAAACGCCATGAAAAAGAGTGCCGTCTACATTGTAAAAATCCGGGAGGAAGTAGTATTTGGCTAAGAAAAAGGTAATAGTTAATTAGGAACACTAGGTATATAAAAAGTGAGGATTATATGAAAAGAATATGTGAACGAGGACTTAACTGGTTTCAAATATATGATTACAAAGGGAATGTACGGCAATGCTCATGGACTGAAGATGGATATATAGGAAATCTACAGGATAATACAGTTTATGAAGTGTATCATAGTGAAGAGGCTGAGAAGATACGCAATAGACTGACATGTGGGGATTATTCATTGTGCAAAGTAGATGCCTGCCCATATTTAGCTATGAATGAGTTGGAAAAACATATGTTGGAATATGAAGATACTCCGAAATATCCGACAGAACTATATTTAGGATTTGAGAGAGTTTGCAATTATGCATGCACCAGTTGTGGTATTCACAAGTGTATGTTGGAAGAAAAAAACGAAAATTTAGAAGCATATTATGCAAAAATTGAAGAGAGAGTACAACCGCTGTTACCTCATTTAAAAAAGATAAGTGCCAATGGATGCGGTGAATTATTTTGTAGCAAGCACACGTTAAATATTCTTGCAAATTGGAAACCATTAGCTGCGCCGGAAGAAGTAGAGGTTTTTTTGGAAAGTAATGGTTCATTATTTGATGAGCAGCATTGGAAACAAATTGAAAACTTAGGTAAATATAATTTACAAGTGGCCATTTCAGTGATGAGCTTTGATGAATCAATTTATCGATATTTATCTGGAACAAGCCTGCCAATTTCTAAGGTGGAAAGTAATTTGAAATTTATTCGTTCGCTTAGAGAGAAGGGAATTATCAATTTCTTTGAAATCGCAACAGTAGTTCAGGAGCAGAACTTTCGGACAATGCCTGACTTTGTAAAAAAATGTATTGAGGAATATAACCCTGATTATATAAGATTAAGACCATATGAATCTTGGGGAGCTCAGAGCGAGGAAGAAGCGTGGCTGACAGATATAAGAAATCCGGAACACCCTTATTATGGAGAATATAAAAAGGTAATGGCAGATCCTATTTTAAAACATCCGTTAGTACATGATTGGTCTGGCGGTCTTGATACGGTAAAAAGACAATTATTTCCATATAAAACTGATAATTATAAAATGCGTATAATTACGGAAGTATTGAATAATACAGATTCCATAATTAAAAATATTCAGGCGCATACAGAAGGGAAAAAAATCGTCATATATGGAATTGCAGCAGTTGGGCAAATACTTACGCAAAAGTTACAAGAAAATGGTTATCAAATATCGTATATTTTAGACCAACATTATAAGAATACATCATTTAATGGAATTCCGGTTTATACTTTGAAAAATTTGAATAAATATGAAAAAAATGAATTGATTATAATAACTCCTATTATAAATAGTAAGAAAATTAGATTAGAACTTACCGACATGGGATTTTCATCAATAGTGTATATACGAGATTTGTTAAAAAATGCTGATTTGAAAGTGGAATTGGAAGGGTTATAGAATTGAATATTGATATTACCGTTTTCTGTCTTACATATAATCATGCTGACTATATAAGGGATGCATTAGAAAGTTTTTTAATGCAAAAAACAAGTTATACATATAATGTTTTTGTGTATGATGATGCTTCTACAGATGGAACTTCAGATATTTTAAGAGAGTATGAAAAAAAATATCCTGAAATATTTGATATATATATATCGTCATGTAATATATATAATTCCCCGGAGCGTGAAAAAATCATGGATAAGTTATATAAGGAGCATATCGTTGGAAGATATGTTGCCTGGTGCGAGGGAGATGATTATTGGACTGATTCCAACAAATTGCAAAAACAGATCGAGTTTATGGAGCAAAATCCCGAGTGCAGTATGACAGCTCATGGAGCATATTGGTTGGATTGTCAAACAGGTGTATTGAAAGATTATAATCCTTACAATGAAAATAGGTATCTCGCTGGAGATGAGATTATTTTGCAGCCTCAAGGAAATTTGCCTACCGCTTCACTTGTTATAAGAAAGGATGCGTTTATTAGAGATATTGAATTTCCAGCATGTGATGTAGGCGATATACCGATGCAATTATATGCATTATGTAAGGGGGAAATTTATTATTTTAACTGTCAGATGTCATTGTATAGATATATGCATGCCGGATCTTGGACGAAAGAGATTGCAGGTGCTTTTGAAAACAATAACATTCATGCCTATTATATGATTGATTTTATGGAAAAATATGATAAGTACAGTAAAGGTATGTATCATGAATATATTAGAAAAAGGTGTTCAGACTATTTGTATTCGAGAATTAATGAATATAAATTTATGAGTTCTGATGAATACTGCGATAGAATGCAAAAACTAAAAAAGAGATTAGCATGTAGAGAGCAAAGATTTATAGAAAATCAATGTAAGGTATTTAAGTTATTTAAAGAAAATTATGTTTTGAGTAGCATTGAACGTAAAAAAATTATGGAATTTAGATATGTTGTTATTATGGGGACAGGAGATTATTCAAAATATATTACATTCTTGTTAGAAAACAATAATATTAACTATGTAGGTTATATAGTCACAGAGGTGACAAATAGTATGAATTCAGATGAAAGAAAAGTATGGGGATTTAATAATTATATATATAGAAAGGAAGATACATTAGTAATAGTAGGAATTAGCCAAAAGAGTGAAAAAAGTGTGTTGGAAGCATTAGATAAAAATGGATTTCATAATGTAATAACACCACTATGGCCATATATTTTTGATACAAATATTAAAGAAATAATTTAAATATTATTCGTAGTCGGATAGAGTTGTTCCATAGTAAGTAACTGTAGGGTATTCGTAATAAAGTTTATTAAGGTAATTATTATGAGATTATTATCTGTTGTGATTCCGTTGTATAATCAAGAAAAATACATTCAGCAATGTATAGATAGTATTACAAATCAATCATATTCTGATATAGATATTATTGTTATTGATGATGGCTCCACGGACAAAAGCAATGCAATATGCCAAGAACTGATAAAAAATGATGACAGAATAAGGCTGATAAAAAAGGAGAACGGAGGTGTAATTAGTGCAATAGAGGAGGGAATTAGGAATTGTAATACAAAATATGTTACATTTGTGGACGCAGATGACTTTATCTTAAAAGATGCATATATATATGCATTAGATGCAATGCAAAAAGATATTGACATGATAACTTTTGAAATCAGCCGATATTATAGTGAAGAAAAAATAAAACGAGAGCCTCATATTATAGATATCGGATATTATGATAGGAATGCAATAGAAATGGCCGTTTTTCCTAAAATGATATGGGACTTTTCAAGAAATACTCCGGGGATAGAGTGCACATTATGCACTAAAATTATGAAAACCAGTCAATTGAGAGAGGTATTGAAACAAGGAGTAGAGAATAGAAAATTTCATTATGGTGATGATGTCGCAATGACATACCCTATGTTTTTACATATAAAAGATTTACAGGTAGTGGGACAGTGCTATTATATGCATAGACAGCGTAACGATAAAATTGCACCTTACATAAAACGGGATTCCTTCTTTGAAGAAGCATATGAATTATATAATTGTTTATTAGAATCGTTTAGAAATTCATGTCATTATGACATGTTTAAGAAGCAGATAGAGTATTTTTACATGTACTCTGTTAATCTGCGAAAAATGAAGTATAATGACTATTTTTATATAAGGGATTTTTTATTCCCATTTGAAAAAGTTCCCCAGAAAGCTCGTATTATTTTATATGGAGCAGGGGCTGTTGGAAAAGCCTATTATAAACAGTTAGAAAAATCTGGGTATTGTCGAGAGGTATTATGGGTTGACAGAGATGCTGAAATACTGGGTGATGATAGAGTAAAAAACATTGACTGTATAGATAATGACGATTATGAATGCATAGTGATAGCTATAGAGAATAGAAATATATGTAATGCTGTACGGGAATGGTTGATTCAAAAAGGAATAGCTGAGAAAAAAATAATTTATTAGGAGACAAGAGATGAAAAAAATTTTTATATGGGGAGTCGGTGAAAGAACAGAATATTATATTTTGATGGATTATTTTAAGGATTGCAATATTGAGGGATATATATGTTCTCAAAAAACAGAGACATCTTATAAAGGTAAACCATTGTACTCACTGGATGAACTGACAGTGGTACAAGATAATGTTGATTACATTGTAATAGCAAATGAATTTTTTGAAGAAATAATAACGGCATGTATTGAGAAAAAAATAGATTTAGAAAAGATTGTAATAACAGACAACATTCCATTAGAACCATATAAGACTTATTACCATCGTGTGGAGCTGGTCTCAGAGGAATTGTACGAGCTGCTGGAGAAAACACCATTTATATTGACAAAATCAAATGAGTATGATCTTTTGGATAAATCTATGCGTATGAAGAAGGGGAAGTATAGTAGATCTATTTATATGCAAGATTATTTTAGATATAGAACATTTGAATTAGTAGCAAATCAAATAAATGAGGAAAATATTCCTGGAGCTGTAGCAGAGCTTGGGGTTTTTAGAGGCCACTTTTCTTCACTGATTAATGAACATTTTTGTGACAGAGATATTTATTTATTTGACACATTTGAAGGGTTTGATCAGATTGAAGCAGAAAAGGAACTGGAAAAGGGAACCTGTGACGAACGATTTATCAAAGAACACAAAGAGACTTCTGTTGAAAGAATGTTGAAAAATATACCTTATCCGGAAAGAGCTAAAGTATTTAAGGGATATTTCCCGGAAAGCGTAACTGATGAAGCTGAAAATGAAAAATATGCCTTTGTTTCATTAGACGTTGATTTGGAGGAATCAATGCTTGAAGGATTGAGATTTTTTTATCCAAGACTATCAAGCGGCGGAAAAATATTTGTTCATGATTATAATACATATTATTTGGAGGGAATCAAGAAGGCAGTAAAAAGATACGAAAAAGAGCTGGGAAGACATATTTGCAAGATTCCTATAGCAGATAGGGCGGGAACATTAATTATATTAAAGGATTAGAGTATGAAAAAAATAATTTTGTTCGGATCTGGACATATGGGTAGAGATGCGTTACATGTATTAGGTGAAGAAAATGTCTATTGTTACTGTGATAATTATGCGAATAGTAATAAAAAGATAGAAGGAAAGCCTGTTATTTCATATAGGGAATTGTTACAAATATATAATGAATATCTTATTGTAATAAGCCTTAATGAAGTAAACACAGATAATGTAATAGCACAACTTGAAAATGACGGAATCAGAGAGTACATTCCATACTTAGGAATAGTTGGTTTTAAGACAAAAGTATGGGGAGAAAAGGATGTACTAACATATTTGAATAGTATAGACAATCAGTGTTTTGCGAAAATCAATTATTATAAAAATAAATATTTGCATGAAAAAAGTAAATTACAATATTTAATGGAACATAGCGATATTACAAAAATGCTTCCAGCGACTGGCGAATTAAGGATAAGACAGAAAAAGTTATTGGACTTTGTTCAGGAATTTTTTGATGGTATAGAAGAACTAAATATAACTCCTTTTTTGGTGAGTGGAAATCTTCTGGGAGAATATAGGCATAGTGGATTTATTCCATGGGATGATGATTTTGACTTTGGGCTGATGCGTGAGGATTATAAGAAACTTATTAGTTACTTTAAAGAGAAGGGACGAGCTTTTTATTGTGAAATCCCGCATAAACAGCAAAACGGCTATAATAGACATGAGTATATGGCGGCATTAGAGAGAAAATACCCGAATGAATGGCTGATGGATATTGATGTTGGAAAGCTTGTTGTATATAAAGGCCAGGATAGTGAAAGAAGATTGTGGATTGATTTCTTTTCTTATGACTATTACGCAGATAACTATTCACTTAATGAACACAAGGAGTATTTATCTGAATTAAGGCAGAAAATGGATCAGATAGATAAAACAGAAGATATTGTAAAGTTCTTAAACAAAGAGATAGACAGAAATCCCAATATATCTAAAGTAAAGACAAAATATATAGCTTCAGGAATTGATAATGATGAAAGCTATACAGGTGGTGTTATGCAGAGAGTGACGAATTGGATGGAAGCGTCAAACATAATGCCATTAAGGTATGTTTACTTCGAAAACCGAAAATTCTGGGCTCCGTTAAAGGAAGAAGAAATGCTGGAGTATGAATATGGAGATTACATGAGTTATCCCTCTGACTTTGGCAGTGAGAAGCATGCCAGCTTGGGCGATTATCTATTTGAGTAGAAAGTGTAAAAATAGTAATGAAAGAATTATGGTTATATGGAAGTGGGAAACGCTGCCATATATTACTGAATTTAGTTAAAAACACGGATTATGCGGTATGCGGTATCGTAGATAGCGATGCTGATAAATGGGGACAAAATTTCAATGGAATTACGATTGAAAGTCCGGATGTGCTGAGGAAATATTCAGGAATATATGTATGCGTAACTTTTTACAGCTCATTGGTATATGAACCAACGTGGAATAAATTAGAACTAAATTACGGCATTCCATTTACCAGGCAATTGTCCTTTCATGATGTGCTGCTGGATATTTATCTACAACATACGAAGAAATTAACTTATCCAATATGTGGTGGGAATAGAAAAATTTTATTTGATGCGTCCTGGGGCTTGGGACATGGTGGTGTAGAATCATGGTTAAAAGATATGATATTCTGGTGTGATCAGGCCAGATGGAAAAACTTTTATTTATTAGCTGCCCCAAAACAGGAGGGGATAAAAAGAGAAGTAGAGACGCATATTCAGGAATTTTCTTATGAAGATACCATGGTTTTTTCACCGGAATATATACAAAAGGGTATAGATTTTTTGAAAGCCAATGGCCCATGCACAATCGTTTTTTCCAGAGTAAATGAACTGATGCTTTCTGCGTGTCTGTTAAAAAGAGACTATCCGGAACAATATAAGATAATTATGGTTGATCATGGTTCAAGCGATGGAATGTACAGAGACATATTGAGCTATAAAAAAATGATAGATAAATATGTATGTGTAAGTCAGGGAATAAGAGAAACTCTTGTTTCTTATGGTATACCGGAGCAAAGAGTATTTTCTATGACGGTACCCATGCCGTATGAAAAAACTTTGGAAAGAACCTATTCTATGGATCCAGGAGAAGCTATTCATTTAGGATATGCTGGTAGATTAGAAAAATTTGAAAAAAGAATGGACATAATGATCCAACTGATAGAGGAACTGGAAAAAAGGAATGTCAAATATTATCTGGAAATAGCGGGTACGGGCAGTTACTATGACAAATTAAGACAACTTATTTCAGAGAAAAAAATAGAGAACCATATATCCCTGTTGGGATGGTTGCCAAGGCAGAAAATGAACGCTTTTTGGCAGAGACAGGACGTTGCATTAAATGTTTCAGACAATGAAGGAAGACCTATAGCGAATATGGAAGCTATGCTAAACGGTGCAGTTCCGATTGTGACGAAAACAATAGGCGTACTGGATGATGTGCATGATGGTGAAAATGGTTTTGTGGTTCCAATATGCGATTATGTTGGTATGGCAGCTAAAATCGAATATTTAGGAAAAAAACGTGCTGTTCTTCCGAAAATGGGGAAAAGGGCAAGAAAAGAAATGATATTAAAAATGGATATGGGCAAATACATGAGTATGTGGGAAAAAATACTTAAGGAATAGAAAATCCAGATGGAGGATCAAATGCTTCATTTACAAAACGTTACATTGGATAATATAGCAAAGCGTATTAAAAGAGAAAAAATGAGAATTGTTGTATATGGAGCTGGCATGATAGGGAAAATAGTGGCTCCGGATATGATTCAAAGATATGACCTGCTTGAAAACATTGACTGCTATGTTGATTGTGACGTGAGAAAACAGGGAAAATATATAACAATTGGCGATAAACCTGTTAAAATTTGTTCCCCTGTAGTGTTGGATTCCATAGCGCAGAATAGTATTTTGTTTATAACAAATAGTAATTACAGTGCGGTGCTGGCAACATTAGATGAAAATAAACATTTAAATGGAATGGATGCTATAATTATTCCGGTGATGCAAGCACTGGCGGTAAAAGAAAGGACGAATGCAACAGAAATTATATTAAGAAATTATTCAGAAGAGCTTATTCCGAAGAAAATCCATTATTGCTGGTTTTCAGGAAAAGAAATGCCGGATTATTTAAAAAAATGTATAGAGTCCTGGCATGAGAAATGCCCTGAATATGAAATCATTAGATGGGATGAAAGCAATTATGATATTCATAAAAACATCTATATGGAACAGGCATATAATGCGCAAAAGTGGGGATTTGTTCCCGATTTTGCGAGACTAGATATATTATATACCTATGGTGGCTTTTATCTTGACACTGATGTGGAGCTGTTGCAATCATTGGACGATTTACGTGGACAAGGGGCTTTTTGTGGTGTGGAAAAATGGGGGAATATTAATATGGGAGGATGCAGTGGTGCAATGAAACATCATCCCATGATTGGAGAAATGCTTGCATATAGAGAGAATATTCCCTTCGTTTATCCTGACGGAACTATGAATTTGGAAACATGCGGAGTATATGAAACACAACCGTTTATAAAACATGGAATGGCTATTAACAACAGTACCCAACGTATAAATGATATGACGGTATTCTCCTCAGACTTTTTCCACCCCTATGATTATATGAGTGGAGAGACGATATTAACGAAACACACTTTTTCTATTCACCATTTTAATGGTGGCTGGTTGAATGAACAAGCCAGACAGGCAAGAACAGATACGATGAATGAATACAAGCAAACGGTTAAAAGAATGGAAAATTTCTATGGAGAAATATAAAATTTCAGTTATTGTAACGGTATATAATGTGGAACAATATTTGGATGATTGTATACAGAGCATCTTAAATCAAACATACACAAATTTGGAAATTATTCTGGTAAACGACGGGTCGACCGATAATAGCCTAAAAATTTGCCAAAAATATAAAAAAAGAGATTCTAGAATTGCGTTAATTAATCAGGATAATGCCGGAGCGGTTGTGGCAAGAAAGAGTGGGATAGATAGAGCAACAGGTGAATATGTTACGTTTGTTGATGGAGATGATTGGATTGAAATGGATACATATAAATGTATTCTTCAGACGGCCATGCATGAAGACATTATAATGTATGGATTGGTTGAGGAGTATGGGTATAAGACTGTGAAACGTACAAATTCAAGAGGGATAAACGAAGTATTAGCAATTACTCAACATATGTTATGTAATGATATTTTTTTTGAATTTGGAGTGTTGCCTAATCTTGTTTGTAAATTGTTTCGTACGCATATAATGAAAAAAATTGCTCCTGATGTATCAAATACTCTTACAATGGGAGATGATGCTGCATTTGTATATAGTGCGTTAGCTCAAGCCCAATCATTAAGAAACCTGGAAATTACCCCCTATCATTACCGACAACATGAGAATTCGCTTGTGCGAAAAACCGTGTCGTCAAAGAGTATTGTTGACTTATATAGAAATATGCTTGAAATTAATGTTTCGGAAAAACTGAGAATGCAATGGGAGAAACAGGTTATTGCTTACATGGCATTTATTTTACAGTTAAAATGTACAGATATATTTATCAAAAATGCTTTATTTTATAAAAAGTTTTATGACAAAAAAGTAGTCATATATGGAGCTGGAAACTATGGGTTGACTGTTTGTAAAGCATTGCAGAAGGCTATGTCAGTCAAAATTATTGGAATTGCAGACAGGGATTATCATGAAATTAGAAAAAAATATCCGGAAGTTATAGCACCGGAAGATATTTGCACATTAGATTATGACATTTTATATATAGGGATTTTGAATGAAAAAACGTGCGCAACAGTTAGTGAAAAACTTAAAGCAATGGGAATAGAGGAACAAAAGATTATTTATTTCAAAATGCAGGATGTTAGAACTGAGGATGTACGAAAAACGTTGGAGAGCATAGATAAATGAAAAAGCTTATATTATTTGGTACTGGAAAGTATGGTATGGAAGCGTTGAATTTCTTTGGAAGAGAGAATATATCGTATTTTGCAGATAATAACAAAAATATACAAGGAAAACAAATAGATAATATTTTAGTTATTCCGCCTGAAAAAGTAAAAGATTATGAAAAGGATGCAATTATTGTTTTGGCGGCCAGAGATGATCTTTGTGTACAAATGGAATATCAATTAAAGAAACAAGGAATAGATAGATTCCTTAATTATAGATTTATTTATAAATATTTACGTCGAGAAAAGTGTTCCGTAGAAAGCTTTTTGAAGGATACTAGATTGGAAAGTATGATATATAGACTTATGTATCTGCATGAAGAGGAAAAAGAAAAGGAGGCGCAGGAACGAGTTGAATTTTTCATGCGAAGCACTGACATTCGAAAGGTTTTACCAGCAAAGGGAGAATTGCGAGAAGTGCAAATTATGCTGACAGAGGCTACAATTAAATTTGAACAACAAGTCAGAAATATGGGATTACATTTGCTTTTAGGAGGAGGTAATTTACTAGGGGCTGTGAGACATGACGGTTTTATCCCATGGGATGATGACATGGACGCTTTGATGATTCGAGAGGAATATGATAGGCTAATAGAAATTTGTAGGGAAAGAGGAATGTTATTTGTTTCAGAAGCGTCGCCTAACGACCAGCGTATGGTATATAAGGAAACATATGATAAATTAATGGAAAGTGAAAAAGAGATTTTAGTAAGTTATAATGGTATTTTCTTGACGGCCTATATAAAAAGTTCAGGTAAGTATCCAGCAGTCATAGATATATTTCCACTGGATTACTACAGAAACGATTGCAGCTATGATCAGGTATTGAATTACATAGAAAACTGTGAGTATGAATGCAAAAAGATATATACATTGAAGGAACGTCTGAAATATAATAAGAAAGTATGTGAGGAGAATCCGTTTACTTCGCATAATCCTACGAACAAAATTGGATATGGTATAGATCAGTTTTTTGCCTTGAAGGCGTGCAATGATTTTTGCCAGAGTAAGTTCGTATATCCGTTAAAAAAAATAGTATTTGAAGGTTACGAATTCGAGGCACCTTGTACTCCGGAAAAACTTCTGGAAATGGAGTATGGTGATATATATCAATGGCCTGATGATGCGGGGAAAGCAGGACATGGAGCAGGAAGAAGATACATTTCATATACGGAGTTTGAAAATCCTATTTACATTTCCTGTAAGGAGGACTTAGAAAAGGTATCAGATAAAGCAGAACAGGTAATTATAGTTGAAAAATACCATATACGAAACCAAAGTGATTATTTTGATATTATAAATAAATTAGAACAGGAAAAAATACCTTATTATGTATATGCTTAAGGAGCAGGAATTGCTCAAAACTATTCTTTTCCAAAATCAGAGGTTAAATGAAATGCTGTTCCAGATAATTTTTATTTACAAGTGGTGGAGAGACCCGATTAATATATTAGGAATAAGAGGAGTGGGACGATAATGGCATATAAAGTAGATAATGCAATAATAATGGCAGCTGGAACGGCAAGCAGATTTGCACCATTATCTTTTGAAAAGCCCAAGGCATTAATTGAGGTAAGAGGAGAGGTGTTGATTGAAAGGCAGATTAAGCAACTATTTGCAACAGGAATCAATGAAATTGTAATTATAGTGGGGTACAAAAAAGAACAGTTCGATTATTTAATTGATAAATACGGAGTAAAGTTAGTTGAAAACAAAGACTATTTAACACGTAATAATAATGCCAGTATATACTATGCAAAGCAATACTTAAAAAATACATATGTATGTTCGTCGGATAATTACTTCGTGAAAAATCCATTTGAAAAATATGTTGATGAGTCCTATTATTCGGCAGTGTATGCAGAGGGACATACGGAGGAATGGTGTATTGGACAAGATGCAGAAGGTTATATCAATGCCGTCACAATAGGAGGTAATGATTCATGGTATATGTTAGGGCATACTTTTTGGAGCGAAGAGTTTAGCTCGAAATTTTTAAAAATTTTAGAACAGATTTATGATGAGAATGAAACTCAAAACCTTCTATGGGAAGGTATTTACATGAGGCACCTGGATGAGTTGAAAATGAAGATTAGAAAATATCCTGTAGATGTTATCTTTGAATTTGATACTCTTGATGAACTGAGGTTATTTGATAACAGCTATGTAAATAATAGTAGATCGCAGATATTAAAACAGGTAGCTTTGGAGTTAGGATGTACGGAAAAAGATATAGTGGATGTTAAGGCTCGGAAAATACGCAATAATGAAGCTGATGGGTTTACATTCAAAGTTTTTCAGAATAAATATGAATGTGTTTATGAAACAATGGAGATAAGGGATATAAAACATGAGAGAAATTATTGAAAGAGATATACCTGAAGTGAAGGAGCTATGTCAAAAAGTAATAGGAGAAAATTATCAAGAAATAGAAAGACTGGGTGGACTTACAAACCATACATATCATGTAAAAATGAAGGATGGAAGACAGTACGCAGTGAGAATTCCGGGAGATGGTACAGAAGAGCTTATTGTGAGGTCGGATGAGAAAAAAAGTACGGAATTGGCATGTAAGCTTGGAATAGATGCCCAGTGTCTGTATTTTGGAGAAAATGGTGCAAAAGTTACGGAATATATTAATGATGCCATAACTATGTCAGCTGAAACGATGAAGGATACAGAAAATCTTAAACAAGTGGCTGATATATTAAAAAAACTGCATTGCTGTGAAGTAAATACAAAGGTTCCATTTGAAGTATTTGATATGGCAGGCGGTTATGAAAAAATTATTGCGGCAAATAATGTCACAATGTATGAGGATTATGAAGAAATTAAAAGAACGATTATGGATATTAAAGAAAAAGTGGATTTAAACTGTGACATAAAAAAGGTGCCATGCCATAACGATCCCTTATGTGAAAACTGGGTAAAAGATGGAAGGGGAAAAATGTATTTGATTGATTGGGAGTATGCCGGAATGAATGATGGAATGTGGGATCTGGCAGATATCTCTATTGAAGCAATGTATGGAAAAAAAGAGGATGAAGAATTGCTGATTCAATATCTGGGATACCAGCCGACAAAACTAAATTGGATGCATTTCTTTGCCAATAAGGTATATGTGGATTATTTATGGACCCTATGGGCAAAAGCCAGAGTACCATTTGATGGACAAACGATGGAAGACTGGGCGAATGAAAGATATAGCCGTTTAAAAGAAAGTATGAATCGATTAAACGGATATATTTAATGAAATACGGAGATTAGAATATGATTTATGGAGTTTTGGCAGGAGTAACATGGGCACTTGAAACAATAATACTGGGTGTGGCATTAGCAATGTCACCTTTTGTGGAAACTGAACAGGCAATATTTCTTGCACCCTTTGTAAGTACATTTTTACATGACGCATGTTCTGCAATTTGGGCTATGCTGTATAATGCAGTAAGAGGTAATCTGAAAAATGTATGGAAGGCATTTAAAACAAAAAGTGGGAAATTCGTAGTTCTGGCAGCTGTTATAGGCGGACCGATAGGAATGACCGGTTATGTAATGGCAGTAAATTATATGGGAGCATCCATTGGTGCTGTAGCAAGCGCAATTTTCCCGGCAATAGGAGCGGTATTGGCATATGTTTTTTTAAAGGAAAAAATGCAATGGTATCGTTGGATTTTATTATTGGTAACACTGGGAGGAGTATACGGCCTTAGTTACTCACCGGAATTAGAGATGAATAATTTTGCGTTTGGAGTCATAGGAGCATTAATGTGTGCATTTGGCTGGGGAATTGAAGCTGTTATTTTGGCTAAGTGCATGCAGGATCCGGAAGTAAAGGATGAGTATGCGCTTCAAATTCGTCAGACAACTTCAGCGTTAACATATGGGCTAGTGATTTTACCAGCATTAAAAGGTTGGAATTTTATAGGTTCGTTATTTGTCAGTCATACGGGATTGCTCCTACCTACTATAGCATTTGCTGCGTTGTTTGCAACGCTTTCCTATTTATTCTATTACAAAGCAATTGCAGGCATCGGCGCATCTAAGGCAATGGCACTGAATGTATCCTACTCCGCATGGGCGATTGTTTTCACGGTTATTTTATTAAAAGATACAAGTGTTCTTACTCCGGTTACCGTTAGTTGCTCATTAATTGTTATTATATGTGGAATTTTAGCGGCAGCAGATTTTAGGGAATTATTTTCTAAAAGAAATGGGTAAGGCATATTGATATACTGTGAAGGACTAGAGCTTTTAAACGTAGTAATTTATTGCGAATTATTAGAGTGCTTTTGGCGTCTCTTGCATATTCCATCCCACTCATGTATACTTTTCCCATAAGTATCATTCACGCATAACCCGCATTGCAACCATTCAGGAGGATCTACATGTATAAGCCATTACCGATAGGTGTAGACAGTTTTCGTGACATCATTACAAATGGATATTATTATGTAGATAAGACGCTGTGGATCAAGGAATTACTGGATCTGAAGGGAGCGTCTAATTTGTTTACCCGTCCGAGGCGGTTTGGTAAGACTCTGAATCTGAGTATGCTCCGCTACTTTTTCGAAGATACAGGGGACGCAGACCGCAATGCGGAGAATAAGGCATTGTTTGATGGATTGCAGATTATGGATGCCGGGAAAGCGTATACGGGTCGTATGGGGCAGTATCCGGTGATCTGTCAGACATTGAAATCTTCGAAGCAGGACGGCATATGTATTGGAATTAAAGGCTTCCAATACATTCCGGGAGACTTCTGAGGATGCCCGTAAGGCAGTGACACAGATAGAAGAAAAGCATTACACGGCTGAGCTGCAGGCCATGGGATATGAGCAGATTGAATGCTATGGGATTGCTTTTTACCGTAAAAATTGTAAAGTGGCGGGATCTGACAGATAATCCTGCCGATTAGATACATCCGTGCAGGGAAGCACAGCAGTTCAGGGAGGAAACGATGAATTTCGAATTAACAGCATCGATGATGTGTGCCGGTTATGGCAATCTGGAGAAGGAAGTAAGAGATCTGGAGGAAGGGGGGATCGACTCCTTCCATATTGATATCATGGATGGCCGTTATGTGCCGAATTTTGCTATGTCTTTGAATGATATGAAATACATAGCGGGTGCCACGGACAAACCATTGGATGTACATCTGATGATCGAGCATCCGAATAATCATATCGGTCTTTTTTTAAGAAATCTAAGACCGGGGGATACGGTATATATCCACCCGGAAGCAGAATATCACCCGTCTACTACCTTGCAGGCGATCATTGACGCGGGGATGACTCCCGGCATTGCCATCAATCCCGGTACGAGTGTGGAGACGGTCATGGAGATGCTGCGTATCGTCAAGAAAGTCTTAGTTATGTCAGTGAATCCCGGAAATGCAGGACAGATGTATCTGCCCTATGTAGGTAAGAAGATCACGAAACTGCTGGCCATCAAGGAAGAGATGGATTTTGAACTGTACTGGGACGGAGCCTGCAGTGCGGAGCGGATCCGGGAATTTGCTCCCAAGGGTGTGAAGGGCTTTGTGCTGGGCACAACGCTTCTTTTTGGCAAGGACAGACCCTACGGTGAGATCCTGCGGGATATCCGGGATCTGAAGATCTAGGAGGCTGCCATGGTGATCGCATTGGTTTTGTCCGGTGGTACCGGCAGCAGATTGGGAGCAGACATACCGAAGCAATATCTCAGGGTGCAGGGGCGCCCTGTTTTGCTCTATTGCATGGAAACCTTGCATAAAAGTCCTGTGATAGATGCTGTCCAGATAGTGGCGGCGCAGGAGTGGCAGGAGGAAATCGGCAGCTGGCTGGAAGAGCATGGGTTCGAAGATAAATTCAGGGGCTTTTCCCTTCCGGGGGAGAATCGGCAGCTGTCTATTTTCCATGGATTGACAGACATCCGCCAATATGCAGAGGAAGACGATCTGGTATTGATCCATGATGCGGCCCGGCCTCTGTTGTCACAGAAGCTGATCGCTGACTGTGCGGAGGCAATCAGGGGGCACGACGGGGTATTACCGGTACTTCCTATGAAAGATACTGTTTATTATAGCAAAGATGGCAGGCAGATCACATCCCTGCTGGACAGGCAGGCGGTTTTCGCCGGACAGGCACCGGAACTTTTCCGGCTGGGGGCATATTACAGGGCCAATGAGAGGCTGCTTCCGGATGAAATCCTGCGGATCAATGGTTCTACGGAACCGGCAGTCCTGGCGGGAATGCAGATTGCCATGGTTCCGGGAGATGAGAGGAATTTTAAGATTACGACACCGGCGGATCTGAAACGGTTCCGGCAGATCGTGGAGAATGAGGCGTAGAAGATGAAAGCATGGGTATTGCATGAGATCGGGGATATTCGTTGGGAAGAGGTAGAGCAGCCGGTTCCCGGAGAGCAGGAAGTATTGTTACGGGTGCGGGCAGCAGGAATCTGCGGTTCTGATGTCCCGCGTATTTATACAAACGGCACTTATTCGTATCCGCTGATTCCCGGACATGAGTTTGCGGGAGAGGTAATGGCTTGTGGAGAGGGTGTCTCAGAGGAGTGGCTGGGACAGAGAACGGGCATCTTTCCGCTGATTCCCTGTAGGGAATGCGGACCTTGCAGGCAGGGGTATTATGAGCTGTGCAGGCATTACAGTTATCTGGGATCCAGAAGAGCGGGAGGCTTTGCAGAATATGTGGCGGTACCCGTGTGGAATCTGCTGAAACTTCCGGAGCAGGTGGCGTTTGAAGAGGCGGCGATGCTGGAGCCCATGAGTGTTGCGGTGCATGCCATGCGGAGAGTACATCCGGCGGCAGGCGATGTGGCAGTGATCAGCGGCTTGGGAACCATCGGCCTGTTGCTGATGATGTTTTTAAAAGAGGCTGGAATAGAGAAGCTTCTGGTTCTCGGGAAAAAGGATTTCCAGAGGCAGCAGGCATTGCGGATGGGAATTCCGGAGGAGGACTATTACGATGTCCGTCAGGGCGGAGAACGGGAATGGCTGCAGGAGAAGACCGGCCATTGCGGAGCAGATGTATTTTTCGAATGTGTCGGCAGCAACAGAAGCGTAGAACTGGCGGTGGACAGTACGGCTCCGGCAGGCAGAGTGATGCTGGTCGGGAATCCGTATTCGGATATGACATTGCCGAAAGCGGTGTACTGGAAGATCCTCCGCAATCAGCTGACGGTAACGGGAAGCTGGAATTCTTCTTACACCGGGGCGGACACGGACGACTGGCATTATGTGCTGCAGCGTCTGGCGGAGAGGAGAATCGCCCCGGCGGAACTGATTTCCCACAGATTTCCCATGGAGGAGCTGGAGCAGGGATTTCACATTATACGGGATAAGAGTGAAGATTACGTGAAGGTAATGGGAATATTATGACGATTTTGATATATCGCTACGGCAATATCTGTGAGCCGGACATCATCTGTACATTTCAGGAGTTTGGCACACAGGTAGAGGAGATCTGTGAAGAGATCACGGAGAAAAAAATGACGGCCGCAAGGCGGGTGGAGCTGGTACATAATGCCATAGAGAAATGCCGCCCGGCGATGGTGTTCAGCATTAATTTTTTCCCGGCTATTGCAGAGGTGTGTCATATTCACGGACTGTTGTACTGCTGCTGGACGGTGGATGCACCGGTGCCGGAGCTGTATTCACAGGCGATTACATACGATACGAACCGGATCTTCCTCTTTGACCGGTCCCAGTATCTGGAATTCCGGGAATTTCAGCCGAATCATACGTTCCATCTGCCGTTGGCGGCAGCGGTGGAGCGTTTTGATCAGGTGCTTGGCGGGGAGAAGAAGGAGCCGCTGGCGGACAGCAGATATGACATTTCTTTTGTGGGCTCGCTGTATTCGGAGAAAAATCCGCTGGCATCCATGGAGTTACCGGAGTATGAACATGGCTATGTGGATGCACTTTCGGAGGCAGCGGCTTTTGTCTACGGCTATGATCTGATCGGAAATACACTGAGCGACAGATGTGTGAAGACGATCCGGGAGAAGGCACCGAACTTTTATGCCCCGGAAAACGTAGTGGCGGATCCGGAGCGGTATGTGGCGGTCAATTCCTATGTGGGGATCCAGGCGGCCGAGCGGGAGCGGATCCTGACATTGAACCGGCTGGCGGAGCATTTCAGGGTGGATTTGTTTACCGGAAGTGATACGGCGCCTTTAAACGGTGTGAACACTCATGGAACGGTGAAGACGCTGATACAGATGCCATGGATCTTCCGTAACAGCAAGATTAATTTAAATATGACGATCAAGTCGATCCGGTCCGGATTGCCGCTTCGTATTTTTGACATTCTGGGCTGCGGCGGCTTCTGCATGACGAATTATCAGGAAGAACTGGAAGACCTGTTCCGGATCGGAACGGATCTGGAAGCCTACGGAAGTCCGGAAGAACTGGAAGAAAAATGTGCTTACTATCTGACCCATGAAGAAGAACGCAGGAAGATTGCCACCAACGGTTATCGTAAAGTGGTGGAAGCGCATACTTATAAGATCCGGATGGCAGAGATGCTGCGGAAGATTCTGGAGTAATTTCCTCTTGCATCTTAAGAGACGTTTACACGCAGCATATTATCCAAATTCAGGCTACTGGAATTTTGCTATTTTGCTGCATTGACAATCGCATATTGTTTTGCTATCCTCTACCTATAAGCAGATTTTTCTATTTCAAAATTTCTATATCAGCATCAGCTGACGTCTGTGACTTCGGAGGAATCCCTGCTTAGTTACCCAATGACAGACAATAACAGAGTAGGGGAAGGTATTCGCGGGTTTCCATTGCGATGTGCCAGTGGTTCTCCTGCCCAATTAAGGAAGGAGAATGCGAATGACAAAGAGATATGAGGAACTGACGATTGCGGATGATTTTATGTTTGGCAAAGTGATGGAGGATAAGGAGCTTTGCCGGGAGGTATTGGAGTGCCTGCTGGAAAAGCCGGTGGGGAGACTGGAAGATGTACAGACCCAGCGGGAGTTCCGCTATACCTCGGAGGGCAAGCCGATCCGCCTGGATGTATATACCAGAGACAGGAAGCGTATTTATGATGCTGAGATGCAGAATCTGAATCATCAGTCATCGGAGAGCTTGGAACTGCCGAGGAGAAGCAGATTTTACCAATCCAGTATGGACATGGATCATTTGAATAAAGGAAACTCGTATCGGGAGCTTCCGGAGGGAAGAGTGCTGTTTATCTGTACGTTTGATCCCTTTGGACTGGGATATGCAAAGTACTCCTTTCAGAATCTTTGCACAGAAGATAAGAAGCTATATCTGGAGGACGGGACAGAGAAGATTTTTTATAATTGCGTGAGTGATGCAGAGGATATACCGGAGAATTTAAGAGAGCTTTATGAGTATATCAAAACAGGCAAGGCGGGGGGAAACTTGACCCGGAGGATTGCTCAGGCGGTGGAGAGAGCACGGAGAAATGAAGTGTGGAGGTCGGAGTATATGAAAGAATTATTACATGATGAAGATGTCAGAGAAGAAGGAAGGGCAGAAGGAAGAGCAGAGGGGGAGGTAAAGGGGACAATCAGGATTTGCAAGGACTTTGGTTTAAGCTTTGAAGAGACGGTAACCCGTGTTCGGGAAATGTTTCAACTGTCGGATAATGAAGTACAGAGAGATATGAAGCTGTATTGGTAGTAACTGCACAGGAATCAGGTAAGAATAAATTTTGTTTTCTCTTGCATCTGTCCCACAAATAGTATAAAATAAACCCAGTGTTGTAAACAAAATATTACAATAAAACGCACAACGGGGTGCATGTCGGGAGGCATGCACCCTTTTTTCGACTGGAGCACTGAGAAAAATAAGGTGTACGGAATGATGGTATCAGCAGTTAAGCTGCCGGATTGATATCAGCATCAGGCAGATTTTCCGGTTCAGCAGCGGTGCTGTTTATTTCCGGCGCACCCGTGGCTTCCGGCGTAGCCTTAGGCTTTGCTTTTTCCAGTGAAGCCTTAACAGCCTCCAGCAGCACCAGGGAAGTATATCTGGTCTCCGCAGAATACGTCACCTGACTCAGATCCTGCGTCTCGCAGATCTGCTCACTCAGGGAATCCATGGTGGGCTCCAGCAGTGGATACATGGTGGTCAGGGTCTCATCGGGATCTGCCAGGCTTAAAGATGTGATGGCGTGGTCGTTTACGATGACCTCTACATTCACGGTCTCGCTGCCGAGGATCAGCTCCGTGGTGTAGATCCCCGGGATATATGTATTATCAGTACCGACAGGCCCGGAAGCATTATCCAGAACAGCATCGGTATCGGCAACGGCCCCGGTGGAGACATCCTCCGTCTGTGCGGATTGCGGGATACGTCCGAGATCCGCCACATTGTCCGGCATAACGGTCTCGGCAGTACTGTCAGGGGAATCCGGTGCCCCGGAGGTATCCGCAGCTTTTCCGGGCAGCAATAACATTAACAGTAATATGACGAACAGCACTCCCAGCGCAGCGAAGATTCCGGTATACAGCAGCTCTTTTCTGCGAAGGACAACGATCTTTGTATTTGCACTCATTCTTAAGTCTCCTTGGAATGATGGGATGATCTTTATAAATAGTATGCGGAGGCCGGTACTCATAGTACAGCAAATAAGGAGAACTTCACATTGACAAGACAAAACAGGCATTGCTATAGTTAAGACAAGTATTTTTCACGGATGCGTCCGCCCCGTGGAAAAGGAGCAGACAGGCGGCGCAGAAACGAGGGTAACGATGAATAATTATACCAAGGAAGACATCATCCGTCTTGTGGAAGAAGAGGATGTGGAATTTATCCGTCTGCAGTTCACGGATCTGTTCGGCAATCTGAAAAATATTGCGGTGACAGCCAGCCAGCTGGACCGCGTATTGAGCAATAAATGTATGTTTGACGGTTCGGCTATTGACGGTTTTGCACGGATTGAAGAATCCGACATGTATCTGTATCCGGATCTGTCGACACTGGAGATTTTCCCCTGGAGACCCCAGCAGGGCAAAGTGGCCCGTATGATCTGCGATGTATATCGTCCCAACGGACAGCCTTTCGAGGGAGATCCCCGTTATGTGTTAAAGCGTGCGGTGCAGCAGGCAGAGGACATGGGATATACTTTTGAGGTAGGCCCCGAGTGTGAATTTTTCTTATTTAATACGGACGAAAATACCATGCCTACCACCAACACCCATGAGCAGGCAGGGTATTTCGACATCGGTCCCCTGGATTTCGGCGAAAATGCCCGTCGTGACATTGTCATGAATCTGGAGGATATGGGATTTGTCATCGAGGCTTCCCATCACGAGATGGCTCCGGCCCAGCATGAGATTGATTTCAGATACGATGAGGCATTAAATACCGCAGACAACATCATGACCTTCAAGATGGCCGTACGCACCATTGCGAGACGTCATGGATTGCACGCTACTTTTATGCCGAAGCCCAAGTTCGGTGTCAACGGTTCCGGCATGCACATCAATATGTCCTTGCAGAAGGATGGAAAAAACATTTTCCAGGATGCTTCCGATCCCAATGGTCTGAGCGAAGAGGCTTACTATTTCATCGGCGGTATCATGAGACATATCAAAGGAATGGCAGCCATTACGAATCCGCTGGTGAATTCCTACAAGCGTCTGGTACCCGGTTTCGAGGCACCGGTCTACATTGCATGGAGCACGACGAACCGCAGCCCCTTAATCCGTATTCCGGCTGCTGCAGACGGAGAGGGCACCCGTATCGAGCTGCGTAGTCCCGATTCTGCTGCTAACCCTTATCTGACACTGGCAGTCTGCCTGAGTGCAGGATTAGAGGGCATCCGGGAGAAAATAGAGCCGCCTCAGAGCATCAATGCCAATATTTTTGCCCTGTCAGAAAAAGAGCGTGAGGAATTGCATATCGATCAGCTGCCCGGCACACTTCTGGAGGCAGTGGAGGAACTGGAGAAGGATACTTTCATTCAGAAAGTGCTTGGAGATCATATTGCCGGAAAATACATCGATGCCAAGCGGAAAGAGTGGCATGAGTACCGTTCTCAGGTATCCGAGTGGGAGATTCAGGAGTATCTGTACAAGTATTAAAATATTCCTTTCTTTTGTAATAATGGAGTGACTATTCTTCGTAAAGTGACTCGAATGGAGTCACCGCTACGTACATGAGCAAAACTAGCTGCATAGAAGCGTGTGGTTTTGCGAATGCGAGGGGTGGAATAGTTACAAGATGAATCAACAAGACAGAAGAAAGGAGGTGGGCCGATGACGAACATTATTGTCGTACTGCCGAAGCTGGAGGAAGCCAAAGGCGTCAAGAATATTCTGGTGCGCAGTGGCTTTCAGGTCACGGGTATCTGTACCACAGGCACTCAGGCTATCAGTCAGGCGGACGGTCTGAACGACGGTATTGTGATCTGCAGCTACAAGCTGGCGGACATGATATACACAGAACTACATGAAGATCTGCCGGAAGGTTTCGAGATGCTGCTGATGGCATCCCAGAATCTGATCAGTGAATGCTATGGCAATGGCATCGTATGTCTTTCCATGCCGTTAAAGGTACAGGACCTGATCAATACCGTGAACCTGATGGTGGAAGGTGTGGAACGCCGCAGAAGAAAACGCCGTATGCAGCCGAAAGTACGGAATGCAGCGGATGAAAAAGCAATCAAGGATGCCAAGGAATTACTGATGGCACGAAATCATATGACGGAAGAAGAAGCCCACCGCTACCTTCAGAAGACCAGTATGGACAGTGGTACCAATCTGGTGGAGACGGCACAGATGGTATTGTCCATGATGACGGAGTAAGCAGGACGGCCCGGAAATGATTACAGGGATCCGGGCGTTACAGACAGGATATGTGAAAGAGAACAACAGGAGGAACAGCAATCCATGAAATTTACAAAAATGCAGGGCTGCGGCAACGATTATGTATATGTCAACGGCTTTACGGAGAAACTTTCACCGGAAGAGAAGCCGGAGATCGTAAGAAGCTTAAGTGACAGACATTTCGGAATCGGCGGCGACGGTGTGATCTTTATCAATCCGGCGGAAGAAGCGGATTTTGAGATGGAAATGTACAATGCGGACGGCAGCCGTTCGGAGATGTGCGGCAACGGCATCCGCTGCGTGGCAAAATATGTCTACGACAAGGGACTGACGGACAAGAAGGACATTACCATCGTCAGCGCCGGAAAAATAAAATATCTGAAACTCACCGTGGAGGGAAAGACCGCCACGGACAGAGGACAGGTGACGCTGGTACAGGTGAACATGGGAAATCCCATCCTTGCTCCGGCAGAGGTGCCGGTAACAGTGGAAGCCACACAGGAGACGGCAGACGGACCGGCGGTAGTGAATGCTCCCATCATGGTAGACGACACGGAATACCACATGACATGTGTATCCATGGGCAATCCCCATGCCATCGTATTTATGGAAGGGGTAAAGGATCTTGACATTGAGAAGATCGGCCCGAAGTTTGAGCATCATACCTGTTTTCCTAACCGGACCAATACCGAATTCGTAGAGATTCTGGATCGGAAAAATGTGTTTATGCGCGTCTGGGAGAGAGGCACCGGGGAGACCCTTGCCTGTGGTACCGGATGTTGCGCCACGGCGGTGGCTTGTGTACTAAATGGTTTGACGGACGAGGAAATAACTGTTAAACTATTAGGCGGTGAACTGCACATCAAATGGGACCGCAAGGAGAATCTGGTCTACATGACCGGTCCTGCGAAGATCGTATTTGAAGGTGAAGTGGACCCGTACTCCATCTGATAGAATAAACGCCTCCATAGTAACACAGATTGACTGCTTGCAGGCAAAGATGTGTTGCTATGAGAGGAGTAAACGAACATAAGTAAGTAGGGCGATCAGCCCGGATTACGAATGTTCGTTGCAATTTTGAGAGCACGTAGTGCGGAAAAATTGCTTATTTACGACAACAAGGTGACAGCAATACTGCACCAGGGATAATAGAGAGGAGAACGTACTATGTTTAAAGTAAACGACAACTATTTAAAACTTCCCGGAAGCTATTTATTTTCCACCATCGGCAAAAAGGTAAGTGCGTATTCCGCAGCACACCCGGACAAGAAGATCATCCGTCTGGGCATCGGTGACGTGACACAGCCTTTGGCACCCGCTATCATTGATGCGCTGCACGGTGCAGTGGATGAGATGGGAAAAGCGGAGACTTTTCATGGTTACGCTCCCGACCTTGGTTATGAATTCCTGCGCAATGCCATTGCAGAGAATGATTATAAGGCAAGAGGCTGTGACATTGCACCGGACGAGATCTTTGTATCGGACGGAGCAAAATGTGACTGCGGCAATATTCAGGAAATCTTCAGTCTGGACAACAAGATTGCAGTATGTGACCCCGTTTACCCCGTATACGTAGATTCTAATGTTATGGCGGGCAGAACCGGCACTTACGATCCGAAGTCCGAGACCTGGAGTGATGTGATCTATATGCCCTGTCTGGCAGAGAACGGTTTTGCACCGGAACTGCCGAAGGAGACCCCGGATCTGATCTATCTGTGCTTCCCCAATAATCCTACCGGTGCCACCATTACCAAGGCGCAGCTGCAGGAGTGGGTGGACTATGCCAATAAGGTAGGCGCTGTCATTCTCTATGATGCGGCATACGAAGCATATATTTCCGAACCGGATGTGCCTCACAGTATCTATGAATGTGAAGGAGCCAGAACCTGTGCTATCGAGTTCCGTTCCTTCTCCAAGAATGCCGGCTTTACCGGAGTGCGTCTGGGCTTTACCGTGATCCCCAAGGATTTAAAGAGCGGGGATGTGAGCCTCCATGCACTGTGGGCAAGAAGACACGGCACCAAATACAATGGAGCACCCTATATCGTACAGCGCGCCGGTGAGGCAGTATACTCTGCAGCAGGCAAGGCACAGCTGAAGGAGCAGGTTGCTTATTACATGAACAACGCACAGTATATCCTGAAGGGCTTGCAGGAAGCGGGCTTCACGGTATCCGGCGGTGTGAACGCTCCCTATATCTGGCTGAAAGCGCCTAACGGTATGACCAGCTGGGAGTTCTTCGATTACCTTCTGGAGAATGTCAACGTGGTGGGTACGCCCGGATCCGGTTTCGGACCCAGCGGAGAGCATTATTTCCGTCTGACGGCTTTCGGAAGCTATGAGAGTACCGTGGAGGCAGTGGATCGTCTGAAGAAGATTCAGTTATAGGCAGCCGTTCTTTGCCATAAGAGGAATGGAGCAGATATATGCAGGAAAAGCAGAAAAAAGCAATCCGGTGGATCAGCCCGGTACTGATCGCATTGACAGCACTGATCGTGTGGCGCGTCAACTATGAGATCGAATTTATGATGGATGATGAGTGGTATTCGACGGTATTGTATGCGGATACACCGATCCGGAATCTCAGTGACATTATCCGTGCGCAGATCTGGCATTATTTCAACTGGGGAGGCAGAAGCATGGCGCATGCACTGCTGCAGCTGATCCTGCTGGCCGGAGAACACTGGGCGGATATCCTGAATACAGGAATGACACTGCTGTTGGGATGGCTGGCCTGCATGATAGCAGACAGACGTAAGCTCCCGTACTGGTTTGCAGCGCTGGGGATGATCCTGGGGCTGAATGCCAACTGGAAAATGAGTATGTTCTGGGAAGCCGGAGCAGCGAATTATCTGTATATGGCGGGTTTTCTGCTGGCATTTTTGTTCTGTTATCTGAAATATGAGGAAAAAAATCTTCCCGGCATCGTCATCTGGATCCTTCCACTGGGACTGATCGCAGGCTGGAGCAATGAGAATATGGGGCCTGCGGTATGGCTCCTGAGTCTTCTGGTGATCCTGTTAAGACACAGAGAGCACAAAAAAGCTCCGGTGTGGATGTATCTGGGAAACATCAGCTGCCTGGCGGGAACCATTCTGATGATCGCTGCACCGGGCAATTTTGTCCGCAGCGGGGAGACGGGGGAAGAAGCCTACAGCCTGCTGTGGAGAATGTATCTGCGCTGCTACGCAGAAGCGAAGGGAGTTATGGAGTATCTGTTCCCTGCCCTGCTGCTTACGGTATTTGCACTGATCGTCTGCAAAGGCATTCTGAAAGAAAACCTGGGCAGAAATACAGTGCTGCTATTGCTGGGGGCACTGTTGTCCTGGGGTGCCATGATCCTGTCCCCACACTATCCGGATCGGGCGGCTTTCGGAACGATGGTTTTGTTGATTTGTGCGATTTTATCCATGGCAGGGAAAATCGCAGACAGGCAGAAAGAAAATGTCTGGATGTTCTATGGCTGTGCCGTGCTGATATGGCTGCGGGGCATGTATTTTCTGGTGGAATACCTGGGATTATGCTGGGGATGGATCAAATAAGTGAATAAATGTCCATTATAAAAGATCTCACAGTCGGCAGATGCGCCGGCAGTGAGGTCTTTTATGAGTGTACACATTATTTTCTGGCATACCGGCTCCGGTACTGGCGCGGTGTCATGCCGGTCTTTTTACGGAAGATCTGCGAGAAATAAGACTGCGAAGAAAAGCCGACGCTGGTGGCTACCTGAGCTACCGACAGATTGGAGGATACCAGAAGCTCCTTGCAGGCTTCCAGCCTCCGGTCTGTCAGGTAATTGATCGGAGACTGCCCGACACATTCGGTAAAGGAATGTGCCAGATAGAATTTGTTGATATGTGTGATCTCCGCCAGGGAATCCAGTGTAATGTTCTGGGAATAGTTGGAATCGATATAACGCTTCGCCAGAGCACATTCCTTGGACAACTGGAAGGAGGAGTCAGAGATGACGGACAGGTTCTGCTTCCGGGAAATATATACCAGGAGCACCTGAAGCAGTCCGTGACATACCTGTTCAAAGCCGGGAAGCTTGTCGCGGAATTCCTGCATCATCAGCTGGGCAAAGTTGATGAACTGTTTTTTATCAGAGCCGTAGCTGTAGAAGCTGTAGCCCTTCGGGTTGTCCTGCCCCGCACCGGAAAACGAAAATGCGAGCCCTTCCACACCGAATACGATATATTCCATGGGATCGTTGGGAAGCGTTTTCTCCGTGTGCTCTACATAAGGATTGATGATGACCAGATCGTCCGTCTTCACAGGCACCTTTTCATTCTCTATATAGAAGGCTCCCTCACCCCGCAGGACATAGAACAGTTCTGAAAAGTGATGTGTATGCGGAAGGGACTGCCAGTCACCTTCGTATTTGGAGATGGAGATGTAACGCAGCTGAAAATGTTCCGGAGAACTGTTTGCGGAGCCGATATTGATAAATTCATTACTCATAAATAGATACCTTCTTTATCTTATTTTTATTGTGTACTATTTTCCAATCTATCGTATTTTTTATATTAAATATATAAAAAGAACAACATTTCACAAAAACATTCGTAATAAAGACGAAAAAATAAAAATATGTATGATTATGATAAGCATATTATACATAATCATTTCAAAAAATCCACTATTTTAGTAACAAAATAGCAATAAACATAACAAAACAAGCAACAAAGAAATTGATATCAGGTCAGGAAGCCGATATACTTTAGTCATCAGCTGCAAGATAGTACAAAAGTGATGGGAGGAAACTATGCGATGACAGGAAGACTGACGCTGCCGACCGATGCAGACATCATTGACGAAACGATACGCTTAAAAAATCTTCTGGGTGCAGACGCTTTAAGAGACTGTGACGGAACCGAAATGCCGGAAGCACTTTTGTCAGAGCCGGTGAAGAAATATGCGACTTATTATACCACGAGAAAGGATAATGCGTGGGCAATGAAGCATCCGGAGGAGATCCAGCAGGAATACCTGATCAGCAACCGCATCACCGCCAGAGGGGAAACACTCCGCATCCGTCTGATGGAAGGCTTCCATACGGAGCAGCTTAAGGTCAACACGCTGGACGATCCGAAGCGTTGGTGGGAAGTGGTCGACAGAACGACCGGTGAAGTGGTGCCGACGGATGCATGGGAATTTGATGAGGCATCCGGTGAAGTGGAGATCCGTACGATCCCCTATCATGAGTATACGGTAAGCTTTCTGGCATTTTTGATCTGGGATCCGGTACACATGTACAATTTCATCACGAATGACTGGAAGGATACACCGCATCAGCTCACTTACGATGTGAGACAGCCCAAGACCAAACAGTATGTGAAAGACAAGCTGAGAAAATGGTGTGAAGACAATCCTCATATCGATGTGGTCCGCTTCACTACCTTTTTCCATCAGTTTACACTGACCTTCGATGACAAGAAGCGGGAAAAATTTGTAGAGTGGTTTGGATACAGCGCAAGTGTGAGCCCCTATATCCTGGAACAGTTTGAAAAATGGGCAGGTTACAAATTCCGCCCGGAGTACATTGTGGATCAGGGATATCACAACAGCATGTTCCGCGTTCCCAGCAAACAGTTCCTGGATTTCATAGAGTTCCAGCAGATCGAGGTATGTGCGCTGGCGAAGGAGCTGGTAGATATTGTACATTCTTATGGCAAGGAAGCTATGATGTTCCTCGGAGATCATTGGATCGGAACAGAGCCCTACGGTAAATATTTCGCGGGCATCGGACTGGATGCAGTGGTAGGTTCTGTCGGAAGCGGTGTGACGCTTCGTATGATCTCTGATATCAAGGGAGTGGATTATACCGAAGGACGGCTGCTGCCTTACTTTTTCCCGGATGTGTTCTGCGAAGGCGGTGACCCGATCGGAGAGGCAAGGGATAACTGGCGTAAAGCAAGGCGTGCATTACTCAGGTCCCCTCTGGACAGGATCGGATATGGCGGTTATCTGAAGCTGGCAAGTAATTGGCCCGGTTTCATTGATGAAATACAAAATGTAGTAACACAGTTTCGGGAGATCCATGAAAATATGCAGGGGACAGCTTCCTATGTGGCACCTTTCAAGGTGGCGATCCTGAACTGCTGGGGCAGTCAGAGAAGGTGGATGTCCAATCAGGTACATCATGCGATCTGGCACAGGGAAACCTATTCCGCAGAGGGAGTACTGGAATGCTTAAGCGGAATGCCTTTTGAGGTCGAGTTCATTTCCTTTGATGATGTCAGGAATGGCATCCCTGAGGAGATCAAGGTCATCATTAATGTCGGGGATGCGTACACCGCATTCAGCGGCGCGGAGAACTGGATCGACGAAAAGGTCCTGACCAATATCAGACGCTTTGTGGATCAGGGAGGCGGCTTCATCGGTGTGGGTGAGCCTACCGCTTATCAGCATCAGGGAAGATATTTCCAATTGTCCGATGTGCTCGGTGTAGACCGCGAGATGTGCTTCTCTCTCAGCACGGACAAGTACAATGAGAAAAATGCAGATCACTTTATCTTAGAGGATATTGACGGAGCCCTGGATTTCGGAGAGGGAACCAGTCGCGTCTATGCACAGGGCGGACATTATCAGATCCTTGCGATGGATGGGGAATACAGCCAGCTGGTGGTCAATGAATATGGCAGAGGACACAGTGTGTATTTTGCAGGTCTTCCGTATTCTCCTCAGAACTGCAGACTTCTGCTTCGGGCAATCTATTATGCAGCCGGCATGGAGCAGGAGATGAAGCGTTACTATGTAACGAATGTGGATACCGAAGTAACGGTATTCCAGAAGACCGGCAAGATCGCAGTGATCAACAACTCAGCACAGGCACAGCACACAGAGCTGTATATCAAAGGAAAATGTGCGTATGTGCTGGATCTGAAACCCGGCGAAATGCGTTGGGTGGACGATATCGAAGACAGGTAACTTATGGAAGGCAAAAAGCGTTTCATATTTTATAAGGAAGTACTTTACAAGTATAAGGAGGTTATTTAAGATGAAAAAGAAAGTATTAAGCGTGCTCTTAGTAGCGGCAATGGCTATGTCCATGCTGGCCGGATGTGGCAGCAAGCCTGCCGAAAATGATGCGCAGAGCGCAGCATCCAGCGAGGCATCCAAGGAAACAGAGGCAGCAGCAGAAACAACTGCTTCCGCAGAAGACGAGACACTGACCGTATGGTGCTGGGATCCTAACTTCAATGTCTATGCAATGAAGCAGGCAGAGAAGGCATATCAGGTGGATCATCCTAACTTCAAGTTAGACATTCAGGAGAAGGTATATAGCGATATCGAGACTGCTCTGATCACAGCGGCTGAAGCCGGTGATTACAGCACATTACCGGATATCTTCCTGATGCAGGATTATTCCTTCCACAAAAATGCAACCAATTATCCCGGAATCTTCACAGCACTGGATGACTGCGGAATTGATTTCTCCCAGTTCTCTATGGGTAAGCTGGCTGACTCCACTGTAGATGGAACACATTATGGTATTCCTTTTGATAATGGTGCTACCATCATGGCGATCCGTTCCGATATGGTAGAAGCAGCAGGCCTTAAGGTAGAAGATTTCAAGGATACCACATGGTCTGAGTTCATGGAGCTGTCCAAGAAGGTAATGGCTGCGAATGATGTTCCCATGCTGACCTGCTCCGGCGGTTCTGAGATTGTGATCGAGATGTTACAGTCTGCAGGCGCTTCTCCCATGGTGGATGGAAAGGTGACACTGGTTGACAACGCAGCACTGAAGAAAGCAATCGAGACCTATAAGCAGCTGATCGATGAAGGAATCATGGCAGATTATACCGACTGGGATCAGTATATCGCTTCCATGAACAAGGGTACTGCTGCAGGCGTTATCCAGGGCTGCTGGATCATGTCCTCCATTCAGGCAGCAGAGGATCAGGCAGGTAAATGGGCAATCGTGAATATGCCTAAGTTAGATGATGTAGAAGGCGCAACCAACTACGCTAACTGCGGTGGTGCAAGCTGGGCAGTATCTTCTAACTGCAAAAATACCGATCTGGCATTTGATTTCCTGAACGCTACCTTTGGTGCGGATGTAGATTTATACGATGATCTGCTGGTAAATGCAGGAGCGATCGCAAGTTACCTGCCCGCAGCACAGTCTGAGACCTATAATGAGGGCAATGAGTTCTACGGCGGTCAGGCAGTGTACAAGGATATCGTAGAGTTCGCCGGACATGTTCCCGGAATTGACTACGGTGCATACTACTCTGACATCAGAAGCGCACTGACAGATGCAATCACCAACGTTGTCCAGAAGAACGCTGATATCGATACAGAGATCAAAAACGCTCAGGATACCGTAGAGTTTAATATCGCTGAATAATCACCAGAGTATGGAAACTGGATAGTACCGGGGGTGCAGCAGTGCGTTCCCGGTACTGTTGTAGGAGAGAAACATGGAAAAGAAGAAAGCAAAATTAAGTTTGGAAAAAAGGCATAATCTGACCGGATGGGCATTCCTGCTCCCGGCATCGATTTTAATATTTGTATTTTGTTTCTATCCGATGTCACAGGCCATCCTTCTTTCTTTCCGGAAGACAGGAGGAGTCTTTAATGGTGTAGCGAATTATGCCAGGATCTTCAAGGATAAAACCTTCCAGCAATGCTTGTTCAATACCTTCTTTTATTTTGTGATTCAGGTACCGATCATGCTTGTGCTCGCACTGATGCTGGCGCAGCTGCTGAATAATCCTAAGATAAAAGGGAAAGGTATTTTCCGCACTTTGATCTTTCTTCCGTGTGCAACGTCACTGGTATCTTATTCCATGATATTTAAGTCATTGTTTGCTCCGGATGGAGTGGTCAACAGAGTGCTGATGGCCATCGGACTGTCTTCTGTGGACTGGTTCCAGAGTACATGGCCGGCGCGTTGGGTCATCGTGATCGCACTGATCTGGAGATGGACCGGATATAATATGGTATTCTATCTGGCAGGATTACAGAATATCGATTATTCTGTATATGAGGCAAGCTACATCGACGGCGCGACACCGTTCCAGCAGTTTATGAAGATCACGATACCGTTGTTAAAGCCGACCATTCTGATGACGGCGATCATGTCTACTTCGGGAACACTGCAGCTGTTCGATGAGTCTATGAACCTGACAGCAGGCGGTCCCGGAAAATCTACAATGACATTGGCGCATTACATCTACAATATCTCCTTTGTGGAGACACCGAAATTTAATTATGCGGCAGCGTTGTCTGTATGCATACTTGTGATGGTAGCGGTTCTGTCTGCAATTCAGATGAAGGTGGGTGACAAACGTGACTAAATTCAAACAAATGATTTCCTACACGATCTTAGTGATAGCAAGTTTTCTGTCAGCATTTCCGCTGTATTATATGCTGTGCGGCGCGACTAACCAGAGTATTGATGTGGTAAGAGGACGCTTGATCCCGGGTACCTATATGATCGAGAATTTCAAGACCCTGGTCGACATGCAGAATCTCGGACTTGCAATGTTTAATTCCTTCCGCAATGCGATCGTGATCACGGTTGTGACACTGCTGATCTGTTCCATTGCCGGTTATGGATTTGAGATCTATCATGATAAGGGCAAGGACATTCTGATGAGTATTCTGCTGCTGGCAATGATGCTTCCGTTCGTAGCGATCATGATCCCCCTGTTCAAGATGTTTACCTCCTGGAAGCTGGTAAATACCTGGATCGCACTGGCACTGCCATCCATCTCGACTCCGTTTATGATCATGCTTTTCAGACAGGCGGCACGTTCTTTCCCTCATGATATTATCGAGGCTGCCAGACTGGAAGGTCTGAGCGAAATACAGATTTTCTTCCGGATGTTCATTCCGGTGATGAAATCTACCTATGGAGCGGCGATGACGGTTACATTTATGAATGCGTGGAACAATTATCTGTGGCCGACGATCATTTTACAGGACAGCAAGGCGATCACCATGCCGATGTTAGTAGCCAATCTGAAGAGTGGATACAGTGTGGATTATGGTATGCTGATGCTGGGAGTATTGATCTGTACACTTCCTACAGCGATCATCTTCCTGTGTTTACAGAAGAGTTTTGCAAATGGAATTACAGGAGCAGTGAAATAATGCAACAGAAAATGCCAAAACAGGAAACTATGACACAGGCGCATATCAGGAAGGCTCAGGGAGCCTTCCTTTTGGCGCATAGAATGGGCCTGATCGAGGATCCCTCCATGGAGGGACTAAAGGCCAGACGACAGAAGCACAACGAAGAGCTGCGGAGAATGGAACAGGAAGGACAGCGGTTCTACGGACCGCATTATTTTTCCGCACCGGCGTATCTGCAATATGAGCTGACCCGCCTGAAGCTGGATTTTGTGCAGCCGTGTGAGAAGGTCCGGGAAGGTGGCTTCTGCCCGGATTTCACGGAGCAGGAGAAACGGGATTTTTACGAACAGAACAGAGATCTGTTCGGACGCTATCATGGGGATTATTTTACCTATGAGGAGGTGTCACAGATCATTGAGAAACGGTTACGGGAGGATGCATATGACAAGCTTATCCGCGACATATTATGTGAGTCAGAGAACAGGCAGTGATGAAAATGACGGACGGACGTGCAGTACGGCGTTTGCCAGTCTGTCTGCCATTAATCGAAGAAGCCTGCAGCCGGGAGACCGTGTCCTGCTGGAGCGGGGCAGTGTATTTTACGGACAATATCTGCATGTGACAGACAGCGGTACGAAAGAGGCACCGATCGTGATCGGAGCGTACGGTACAGCAGATGCACCGCCGCGGATCGATGCCTGCGGACAGGGCATCTGGTATCAGGATTATGGGACCCCGCTGGATGCACCTACGCATGTGTATCACGGCTATGTATCTTCCGCAGTGCTTTTGTACGATGCGGAGTATATTGTGGTCGAGGATCTGGAGATCACGAATGAAGGCAGCATGATCCCGGGAGAGCGTTATAGTCTGGGTGAGAAAATGAACCGTACCGGTGTGGCTGTGGTGGCTAAGGACAAAGGGGTGCGGAGTGGCATCACACTTAGGAATCTGTGGATCCATGATGTCCATGGGAATGTCTACGATAAACACATGAACAACGGTGGGATCTATATGACAGCGCTCCGTCCGGAATGTGAGGAACTGACGGGTGTGGCACGGTATCGGGATATCGTTATTGAAGGATGCTTCGTGCACCGGGTCAGCCGCTGGGGAATTGCAGCAGGCTATACCTATGCCCATGATAAGTTCCGGGGGGCAGAGCTTACGGAAGCCGTTTTTCTGAACTATGGACATGAAAATATGCAGATACGGAATAATTATGTAAAAGAGGCCGGTGGGGATGGAATCACGCCGATGTATGCCCTGCGTCCTCTGGTGGAGCATAATATGGCAGACTCTGTGGCCTGCGAGATCAATGACCGGATCTATTGCGAGCCGGGCGACCGGATGGGAAAAGTGGCAGCCGGGATCTGGCCCTGGAAATGCAAGGATGCCCTGTTTCGTTATAATGAAGTCACGGACACCAGACTCAATCAGGATGGCATGGCATATGATGCGGATTCCGGGGACGGAACGGTGTATGAATCCAATTACAGCAGGCAGAATGAAGGCGGCTGTGTGATGTTCTGTCTGCAGGAGGCGATCCATAATACCTTCCGCGATAATATCAGCTATGATGATCTCGGTGGTACGATCAGCCCGTCAGAGAATCCGGATGCCCTGCTTCAGGATAATGTATACTATGTGCGCAGGGGGGTTCCCTTTGTACGTAAAAATATGGACGGAGGCAGCTTTACACAGGTGAATGACCGGGTTGTTGAGTTGTAAAATATGGTGCTGAGCCCAGGATGAAAACCTGTGGCTTGGCATTTTTTAATGCCTGATATTCTGGCGGCTCTGAAGCCGGCAGCCTGTTTTTATCGTTTTTATTGCCTGGGGATAAAGGATTGACTGAGATAAAAAAATACGGTAGAATCTGTATCAAAAATGATATACGAAAATGAGGAAAGGAGCCGGTGCATGGGCGAAAGTATATTACAACTTCGGCAGATCCGGAAATCATTTGACAATACAGAAGTATTAAAAGGCATCGATCTGGAGGTGGCACAGGGAGAATTTATTACCCTGTTGGGAGCTTCTGGCTGCGGCAAGACCACGACGCTGCGTATTATTGCGGGGCTGGAACTGCCAGATGCCGGACAGGTGATCCTGGAAGGACAGGACATTACGAACCGTGAGCCGAACAAACGGGATGTCAATACGGTGTTCCAGAATTATGCCCTGTTTCCGCATATGAATGTGTCGGACAACGTAGGATATGGATTGAAGATCCGAAAAGTTCCGAAGGCAGAGATCGAGAGAAAAGTAGAACAGGCACTTCGTCTGGTCCAGCTGGAAGAGTACGGAAAACGGATGCCGGATCAGCTTTCCGGCGGACAGAAGCAGCGCATTGCCATTGCCAGAGCGGTGATCAATGAGCCGAAAGTATTGCTGTTAGATGAACCTCTGGGAGCACTGGATCTGAAGCTGCGCAGGCAGATGCAGCTGGAACTGAAACGTCTGCAGAAGCAGCTGGGGATCACGTTTATTTACATCACTCACGATCAGGAAGAAGCCATCAATATGTCGGACCGCATCGGTGTCATGCACGAAGGCATCCTGGAACAGCTGGGGACGCCCAATGAGGTGTACTATCAGCCGCAGACCAGCTATGTGGCGGATTTTGTGGGAAATGCGAATATTCTGCATAAAAATGGGGAGACTTTTGCCATCCGCTCGGAAAACATTCTGATGAACGGGGAGGCAGTCTGCACACAGGAGGCTGTCGTGGTGGAAAAAAGCTTTGCCGGAGGGCAGCTGCGCATTCTGTTTGGCCTGCCGGACGGACAGACTCTGACCGCCAGCCGCTATGGAATCGACAATGACTTACAGCCGGGACAGCAGGTGAAGATCGGCTGGGATGCGAAAGACGCAGTAAAGGTAATAGATAATGACAAAGACGAAAATCACAAGTAACAGACGCAGGAGAAGCGGGAATGTCGGACTGATGATCCCTATGTATGTGTTCACGATTCTGTTTGTGGCACTGCCGATCCTGTATCTGTTTCTGTTAAGCTTTTTACAGAGAGCACAGGTCTGGGGTGTGGACTTTACGTTCACGCTGGACAATTACAAAAGAATATTGGAACCGCTGTATCTGGATACTTTCTGGCAGTCTCTGAAGCTGGCATTTACCGCCACCTTTTTCGTGGCGCTGATCGGATATCCGTACGGCTATTTCATGGCAAAAATGAACGCTGTCTGGAAGCGCAGGATGCTGTTGCTCATTATGATCCCTTTCTGGACCAGTGCGCTGATCCGCCTGTACGGCTGGATTATTGTCTTTCGCAGCAATGGTGTACTGGATAAGATCCTGATGGGGCTGCACCTGACGAAGCAGCCGTTAAAGCTGCTTTACACTTATCCGGCAGTGGTAGTGGGAATGGTTTATTCGCTACTGCCTTTTATGATCCTGGCGGTGTATTCCAGTGCGGAGAAGCTGGATGCCTCTCTGGTGGAAGCCTCCAGAGATCTGGGAGCCTCGGCGTGGAAAGCCTTCTGGACCGTCAGCTTCCGGCTGACGCTGCCGGGACTTTTGTCCGGCGTGGTGCTGTCCTTTATTCCGTCCATGGGACTGTTTTTCATAGCGGATATTCTGGGCGGCAATAAGATCGTGCTGGTAGGCAGTGTGATCCAGGAACAGATCACCAAGGGGCGGAATCAGCCCTTTGCGGCGGCGCTGTCCGCAGTACTGATGGTGCTGACTTCGGTGATGATCCGTCTGTACCGCAAGATCACCGGAACCTCACAGCTGGAAGGGATGATGTAGTGTATGAAAAAGAAAAAATGGCCCTTTGTATATGTGGCGGTGATCACAGTGCTGACCTATATTCCAATCCTGCTGACGGTGGCGTATTCCTTTAATGCTTCCAAACTGACCTCTGTGTGGGAAGGCTTTTCCCTGAAATGGTACCGGGAGTTGTTCCGGGACAGAGATCTGGGGGAAGCACTGATCAACAGCCTGATCCTTGCGGTACTTAGCTGTGCCTTTGCGGTGTTGATCGGCACTTCGGGAGCACTGGGGATGAGCCGCAGAAAACGGAAACTGGACGATGCAGTGGCCTATGTGTCCACACTCCCCATCATGATCCCGGAGATCATTCTGGGCATGGTATTTTTGTCCGTATTTTCCCTGATGGGACTGCCCTTTGGTATGGTCACGCTGGTGATCGCCCATACCACGTTCTGTGTGCCCTATGTGTTCACTATGGTACGGGCGAGACTGGTGGGAATGGACCGGTCTCTGGAAGAGGCGGCGCTGGATCTGGGAGCTACGAAGTGGCAGGTATTTAGGGATGTGATCCTGCCACAGATTCTTCCGGCGATCCTGTCGGGAGTGCTGCTTGCATTTGCCATGTCCTTCGACGATGTGGTGATCAGTATTTTTGTCACTGGACCGAAGGTCAATACCCTGCCGGTGAAGATCTACACGAAATTAAAGACCGGTGTGACACCGGAGATCAATGCACTTGCCACGGTCATGCTGTTTGTGATATTGTTGTGTCTGGCGGGGGCGTATGTGCTGGGACGTAAGTCGCAGACAGCTGTAGAGAAAGCTGCCGGGGGAAAATGAGGAAAAAACGATTCCGCAAATGCAATTGCGGATAAGTAACAACATAAAAATGTATAGCAGATGATGCAGGAGAACTGTATCGAAGGAGGAGATTATGAAGAAAAAGCTGGCAATGCTGTTGGCAGCGACCATGCTGGTCACGTTGTTTACCGGCTGTGGAGCAGGCGGTAAAGAAGATAAGGGAGAACTGAATCTCTATACCTGGGACGGCATGTTCCCCCAGGAGATTTTAGATGGTTTTGAAAAAGAGACCGGTATCCGTATCAATTATTCCAACTTTGATTATGATGAAGACATGCTGGCGAAGCTGGAAGAAACCAAGGGCGGTGATTACGATCTGGTCATTGCGGATGACTATATCATTGAGCTGGCCATTCAGGAGGGCCTGGCTCAGAAGCTGGATACTTCCAGGATCAGTACTTATGATAACCTGAATCCTGTATTTATGTCTCAGTTCTATGACCCGAAGAACGAATATACCGTGCCCTACGGAGCGGGCATACCTCTGATCGTATACGATCCGGGACTGACGGATGTGAAGATCACAGGCTATGAGGATCTGTGGAATCCGGCACTGGAAAATAACGTGGCACTGACGGCAAACTATCGTGTTATCGACGGCATCACCTTAAAGACCATGGGAGAATCCTTCAACACCGAGGATCTGGATGTGATCCGGGCAGCAGGAGAGAAGCTTCTGAGTCTGGCTCCCAATATCCGTGTGATCAATGACAATAATACGCAGGATTATCTGATCAGCGGCGAGGTGGCAGCAGCGTTCCTGTATACTTCCCAGGTATCTGCGGCACTGCAGGCGAGACCGGATCTGGAAGTGGTATATCCCAAGGAGGGACTGGGCTTCGGCATCATGGCCGGATTTATACCTTCCCAGGCACCCAATGCAGATGCGGCTTATGCATTTTTGGACTATATCAACGATCCTGAGAATGCGGCGAAATGCTATGAGTATATCGGCTACTACTGCACCAACAAAGCTGCGGAAGAGTATATTTCCGACGACATGAAGAAAATGATCGTATTGCCGGAAGATGCAGCGGAGGGCGAGATCGTGCAGAATATCTCCCAGGAGGCAGAGGATCTGCATGCGGAGATCTGGAATCAGTTCAAGAGTGCATGCAACTAAAGTTGCAGCAACTAATCTTCCGTTCAGCCCGCGCCATTCGCAAAGTCGCGTTGACACGCTTTCCGTCACTTCGTGACTACCTTTGCTCATAAACCGGCGCTCATCTAATGAACATATTCGTTCGAAAAATCATGCAAGCATGATTTTTGCGCTCGGATATGTCCATGGCTGAACTGTTACAATAAAAAACGCTTGACAGATTTGATTTGTGCGAATATTATAAACCTAAGTTGAAAAACTATTTTGTAAATGCTATGAAAGAGACTCTTGCCAAGGGAAACGACAGGAATACAGCGTCACCGACTGAGAGCGCTGTTTGCGGAAGCTGGCGAAGGGAACACTCCGGAGCAGGTGATCTGAACTGCAGAATATCACATGTAGCTAGGATGACACGTTGCACGCGTTAAGTGACAAGAGTGGATAGGCAAAGGCGCCTGTCAATTCGGGTGGTACCACGGATTAGATGATTCGTCCCGGGATATGTTTTAACATGTCCCGGGGCTTTTTGTATTCAAAAATAAGCTGTACAGGGAGCGCACATTCGGGACACTATATAACAGGAGGTGCGATATGTACAGAGATTTAACAATGAAAGAGATCAGTGAACAGCAGATCGGACAGACTTTGCAGGTGGCAGGCTGGGTGGAGAACATCCGTGACCACGGCGGCGTATCCTTTATCGATCTACGGGATATGTACGGTGTGTTACAGGTGGTCATCCGTAAGCCGGAGCTTTTAAAGGGCATCACCAAGGAAATGTGCCTGTCCATTACCGGTCTCATGGAGCACAGGGACGAAGAGACCTACAACCCGAAGATTCCTTCCGGCACCATCGAACTGGAAGCACACAGGATCGATGTGTTGGGAAGAGTATATAAACAGCTTCCTTTCGAGATCCAGACGTCTAAAGAGATCCGGGAAGATGTGAGATTAAAATATCGTTATCTTGACCTTAGAAATGCAAAAGTAAAGGACAACATTGTATTTCGTTCCAAGGTGATCAGTTATCTGCGCCAGAAGATGACGGACATGGGATTTTTGGAGATCCAGACCCCGATCCTGTGTGCTTCTTCTCCCGAGGGTGCCAGAGACTATATTGTTCCCAGCAGAAAATTTAAAGGAAAATTCTATGCGCTGCCCCAGGCACCGCAGCAGTATAAGCAGCTGCTTATGGCTTCCGGCTTCGATAAGTATTTCCAGATCGCTCCCTGCTTCCGTGATGAGGATGCCAGAGCAGACAGATCTCCCGGAGAGTTCTATCAGCTGGACTTCGAGATGAGCTTCGTGACCCAGGAGGATGTCTTCAAGGTCGGTGAGGAAGTATTGCATGATACCTTTGAGAAATTTGCTCCCGAAGGCAGCAGGATCACTGAGACACCGTTCCCCATCATCAGTTACAAACAGGCCATGCTGGAGTTCGGCTGTGACAAGCCGGATCTGCGCAATCCTTTGAGAATTATGGATGTGACGGAGTTCTTCCAGAGATGTACGTTTAAACCTTTTATCGGCAGAACTGTCCGTGCCATCAAAGTACATGCGGAGATGTCCAAAGGCTTCCATGAGAAGCTGTTAAGCTTTGCGACTTCTCTTGGTATGGGTGGACTTGGTTATCTCGAAGTGGCAGAGGATATGAGCTACAAGGGACCCATCGATAAATTTATTCCCGAAGAGATGAAGGGAGAACTGGCAGAAATGGCAGGACTTTCTGCCGGAGATACCATCTTCTTTATTGCGGACAAAGAGGATAAGGCGAACTACTATGCCGGTCATATCCGTACTGAGCTGGGCGAGAAGCTGGATCTGATCGAGAAGAATGCTTACCGTTTCTGCTATGTGAACGATTTCCCGATGTTTGAGCTGGATCCCGAGACGAAGCAGATCGGATTCACCCACAATCCGTTCTCTATGCCCCAGGGCGGTCTGGAAGCACTGAACACCATGGATCCGCTGGAGATCCTGGCTTATCAGTACGACATCGTATGCAACGGTGTGGAACTCTCCTCCGGCGCAGTACGTAACCATGACATCGAGATCATGAAAAAAGCTTTCGCCATCGCAGGTTATGACGAAGAGACATTAAAGACCAAGTTCGGAGCACTGTATCAGGCATTCCAGTTCGGAGCTCCCCCTCATGCGGGAATGGCTCCCGGCGTGGATCGTATGATCATGCTGCTTCGGAACGAGGATAACATCCGTGAGGTGATCGCTTTCCCTATGAACGGCAATGCACAGGATCTGATGTGCGGGGCTCCCGGCGAAGTGACGGAACAGCAACTGCGTGAGGTACACATTAAAGTGAGAGATTAGTGCGGAAAGAACTTCTGATCACTCAGAGCAGAGGCTCTTTCGTGAAGAAGTTCTGATGGTACGCGTCAATTTGTGAATGCACAGGGTGCTATGAGTTTCGTAGGAAAGCACCTGAAAACATGCAGAATGGAAAGGAAAAAGGATCAGTATGGCGAACGTAATCAGTGACGAGACCATAGAATATGTAGGCATTCTGGCAAAACTTGAGCTTTCTGATGAAGAGAAGGAAGCGGCGAAAAAGGATATGGGCAGAATGCTGGACTATATCGACAAACTAAGCGAACTGGATACAACGGGAGTGGAACCTATGTCTCATGTATTCCCGGTTCAGAATGTCTTCCGTGAGGATGTGGTGACCAATGGGGATGAGAGTGAACAGACCCTGGCCAATGCACCCGGCGAGAAGGACAACATGTTTGTGGTACCAAAGACTTTTGATTAGAAGTCGGGTAGAATACCGCTTTATAATCTGGTTACAGCATTTAGGCGGTAATGGTTTTCCGTCAGACATTAAAAAAGGAGAATGGATATGGATATTTTATCCCTGACAGCAGTAGAGCTGGCTAAGGCGATCCGGGAAGGTAAGACTACGTCGGTGGAAGCCACGCAGGCCGTTCTGGATAAGATCGCAGCCGGTGAAGATACCTACCACTGCTATGTGACCGTAGAACGGGAAAAGGCATTGCAGCAGGCAGCGGAAGTACAGAAAAAAATCGAAGCGGGCGAACTGACCGGGCCTCTGGCCGGGGTTCCCTTTGCTATCAAAGACAATATGTGCACCGAGGGAACCCTGACTACCTGCTCTTCTAAAATCTTAGAGAATTTTGTGCCGACCTTCAGTGCGGAAGCAGTGCTGAATCTGGAAAAGGCAGGCGCAGTGATTCTGGGCAAGACCAATATGGATGAGTTTGCCATGGGCAGCACCACGGAGACTTCTTATTACGGAGTGACAAAGAATCCCAGAAACCCGGAGCATGTGCCCGGCGGTTCCTCCGGCGGCTCTGCAGCGGCAGTGGCAGCGCAGGAATGCTTTGCAGCATTGGGTTCCGATACCGGCGGTTCCATTCGACAGCCCGCATCTTATTGCGGTGTCGTCGGCATGAAGCCCACCTATGGAACTGTATCCCGTTACGGACTGATTGCTTATGGTTCCTCTCTGGACCAGATCGGACCGCTGACGAAGGACGTGACGGACTGTGCCACCGTACTGGAGGCCATCACCTCCCATGACCCTAAGGACTCCACTTCCATGAAGCGGGAGAACACAGATTTCACCTCCGCACTGGTAGCGGATGTGAAGGGAATGAAGATTGGTATTCCCAGAGACTATTTCGGGGAAGGACTGGATCCTGAGGTCAGAGATGCGGTACTGGCAGCAGCGGAAGTATTGAAAGCACAGGGGGCAGAAGTGGAGGAGTTCGATTTAAGTCTGGTGGACTATGCGATTCCCACTTACTATACGATCGCGGCTGCAGAGGCCAGCTCCAACCTGGAACGTTTCGATGGTGTAAAATACGGTTACCGTGCGCAGGATGCGGAGGATCTGCACACCATGTACAAGAGAAGCCGTTCTCAGGGCTTTGGTCCCGAGGTAAAGCGTCGTATCATGCTGGGATCCTTTGTATTAAGCTCCGGTTATTATGATGCTTATTACCTGAAGGCACTCCGTGTGAAAGCATTGATCAAGAAGGCTTTTGACGAAGCTTTTGCAAAATACGATGTGATCTTAGGACCGGTGGCACCCACTACCGCACCGAAGCTGGGCAGCAGTCTGGCGGATCCCATCAAGATGTATTTGGGAGACATCTACACCATCTCCATCAACCTGGCGGGACTGCCCGGTATCAGCGTTCCCTGCGGTACGGATTCCCAAGGCCTGCCTATCGGCATGCAGCTGATCGGTGACTGCTTCAAAGAGAAGACACTAATCCGTGCAGCCTATACCTATGAGCAGAGGAGGTAAGCGACATGGCAAAACAATATGAAACAGTAATTGGTCTGGAAGTGCATGTAGAGCTTGCCACGAAGACGAAAATATTCTGCGGCTGTTCCACGGCGTTCGGCGGCAGACCCAACACCCACACCTGCCCGGTATGTACCGGTATGCCGGGATCTCTTCCCGTGCTGAATAAGCAGGTGGTAGAATATGCGGTGGCAGTAGGCCTTGCGACGAATTGTACCATTACACAGTATTGCAAATTTGACAGAAAAAATTATTTCTATCCCGATAACCCTCAAAACTATCAGATCTCTCAGTTGTATCTGCCCATCTGCAGGAATGGCTCGGTTGAAATCGAGGTAGCGGGAGAGGACGGCAACGCTTACACGAAGCCGGTGCGTATCCACGAGATCCACATGGAGGAGGATGCCGGTAAACTGGTGCATGACGACTGGGAAGATTGCACACTGGTGGACTACAACCGCTCCGGTGTGCCTCTGATCGAGATCGTATCCGAGCCGGATATGCGCAGCGCGGAGGAGGTCATTGCCTATTTGGAAAAATTACGTCTGCTGATCCAGTATCTGGGAGCGTCCGACTGTAAGCTTCAGGAAGGCTCCATGCGTGCCGATGTCAATCTGTCCGTGAGAGAAGTGGGAGCGGAAAAGTTCGGAACCCGTACCGAGATGAAGAACCTGAATTCCTTCAAGGCCATCGCCAGAGCCATTCAGGGGGAGCGGGAACGACAGATCGATCTGCTGGAGGCCGGCAAAAAGGTCATTCAGGAGACCAGACGCTGGGATGATAATAAGGAATATTCCTACGCCATGCGTTCCAAGGAGGATGCACAGGATTATCGTTATTTTCCGGATCCCGACCTGGTACCGGTCTATATCAGCGATGAGTGGCTGGATAGCATCCGCAGCAGACAGCCGGAATTCCGCACCGAGAAGATGAAGCGTTACAAGGAAGAATACGATATTCCGGAATATGATATCGATATCATCACCGGCTCCAAGCATCTGGCAGATATCTTTGAAGCTTCCGTGGCACTGGGAAGCCAGCCCAAGAAGGTGTCCAACTGGCTGATGGTGGAGACTATGCGCCTGTTAAAAGAAAAAGAGATGGAGCCGGAGGACATCCGGTTCTCACCGGAGCATCTGAGCAGGCTGATCGCACTGGTAGACGGCAAAGTCATCAACTCTTCTGTAGCAAAAGAGGTATTCCAGGTGATGTTTGAGGAAGATGTAGATCCCGAACAGTATGTGGAGGAGAAGGGACTGAAGACCGTCAATGACGAAGGCGCATTGCGTAAAGTCGTGGAGGAAGTCATTGCCGCTAATTCCCAGTCTGTCGAGGATTACCACAACGGCAAGGAGAAAGCCATCGGCTTCCTGGTAGGCCAGACCATGAAGGCCATGAAAGGCAAGGCAGACCCCGCCAGCGTCAACCAGATGCTGAAGGAACTGCTGTAACTGGAAAGTTACGAAAGCATAGCCGCGCATAGGCATAGTGAAGACAGCGATGGGCGCTTGCGCACAATTCGCTGTCTTTACTTATGCCGAGATGCGGCGAACGCCGCGATATGAAATAAGATTGGCAGCGTTCTTTGCTGACAATCTTATGAATAGCGTGGCTCATTGCGGATGGTAGTTTCAAATCCACGAACGTCCACAGCAAACGGAACATCCTTCCGCAGTGGGCATCGCGGCGTTTATTATAGCTTACGTTACGAAATGCCCTGTAATTTACGTTTTTTCTCTGTTGAGCCCCGGAAGTTTCCGACAAGCGGGGCGTAATCCATGTT